>Ga0233437_1003025_pt1 | contig 23215 bp, 19 predicted proteins | sample SI_122_August201_FD_182714 | JGI IMG/M metagenome (GOLD analysis project Ga0233437, IMG submission 182714) | Seawater microbial communities from Saanich Inlet, British Columbia, Canada - SI_122_August2016_200_MG | ecosystem: Environmental > Aquatic > Marine > Inlet | place: Canada: British...
GAATCGTTTAATATTAATATATTCGCCCTCATTTTCTGTCAACCCCTCCCGAGGTCGTGCCCATTCGATGATCGCTTTCCTCAATGAGATTCAAAAATATGGTGCTCAGACATTTACTCCTTTTTGCACCCGAAGACTTCGCCAACCACCCACCTGTCATCTGGTTGTTTGAAGTATTGCGACAGCGAAGGAAGAGGAGGAGGAGTCCGGCAGTCGGAGCGGAAAAAGGGGAGAATGCCGGATTCGGGAGCGGAATGGCGGACCGACTATTGCGTGTTCGGATATCCGAAGGCCCCCGGGAAAGACCGGGAGTCCCTGGGCTCATTCGGACATCTTTCCCCGAAATCAGGTATGATCAGGTATGATATCGTTTAAGGAGCTGATGTCCTAATGTTCGCAGTCCGTTCCAGAGGACAAACCGGCCAACATTAGGACATTCAGCGATCAATCTGGTATGAGGGGAGAGAAGGGGAGTCCACAAAAAAAGGCTCCTGAAGCGAGTGCTTCAGGAGCCCGGAAAAATTGGCTGCCCCCCAGGGATTCGAACCCCGATACCATGATCCAGAGTCATGTGTCCTGCCATTGAACGAGGGGGCAGCACCAACAAAATGGCGGAGAGGGAGGGATTCGAACCCTCGGTATGAGTTACCCCATACAACAGCTTAGCAGGCTGCCACCTTCGGCCACTCGGTCACCTCTCCGTGGCCTTTCATTTCTTCAGCGCCATTCTCCCTTTTCTGGCGGAGGGTGAGGGACTCGAACCCTCAAGGGCGTGAGCCCGGCGGTTTTCAAGACCGCTGCCTTACCAATTAGGTCTAACCCTCCCTTTTGGGGAATGTTAAATATAACGGGGCCTCGTTGCAGCGTCAACCCTCGCACCGGCGCTGACGTATTGGCAGTTGGCAAAGGAAGGTCCGCCTCCGGCTCCGTCGATTTGCCCATCCGCGACCATACCCATCAACACCCATCCACAGGCTACAACGTGGCCGTTCCTTTTTTAGAGCTATCAACCTCGGCGAGGTCCGCGCCCCCGGCGTTTTACCCTCTCCATCTCATACGACTCGATTCCCTGGTCTATAAACTGGCGCAAAATCTCCGCCTGTGATAACCCGGTGTCGGCCGAAATCCTCTGGAGCACCTCCAACTGATCTTCGTATACCTGAAATGTCATGGCTTTTTTGTGGCGCTTTCCACCCAGCATATTGTTCTCCTCATGCTCTAAAAAAACATTCCACAAACTATTGGAATCTATAGCATAGAAGCCCTGAATACAAGTATTTCTTAAAGTTTTTTATATTGCGATACCACTTTTACAATAAATCGCTCTACCCATGGGGCATTGGGGAAGTCCCACCCATTTGGAACCGAGAAGAAGGAAGGAGGAGAGATAGTATTCCTGGAAAAGAGCATCCTTGCATTTCCCCTGACCGCCAAACCCGCGAGTTTCGGCCCCCCGGCCACCTCTCACGCCACTCTATCCATGGGGGAGCAGATTTCAATAGCTCACATGGAAACGCCCATGGCAACACAGAACTCCTTGCCGACCCATCGCGGATAAAGAAAAAAGAAAGAGAGATACTGTTAAAAATAATGAGATAGAACGACGAGAGGGACTGCCTAGTTGGCAGTCCCTCTCGCAGGTAGGAAGGGAAGTGTAGCGTGCCGAAACTTACAGATCTGAGTCCTCGTCATCCTCCGCGGATGCGGCCATGTCTACATCCGGTTCCCCCTCTGTTAGGGGATCGTCGTATCCCTCGACTGCCTCCGCTTCGGGACTGTTGCCTCCGTTGAGAGAGGCAGGGGAAGGCTTGGCATCCATCTGACTTTCCTCGTCCCCCCCCTCTGCCAGCGCCTCTTCTTCGCTCCGGTCCACCCGGGTGATGTCGATGACCCGATCTCCCTCATCGATGTTGATCAGCCGGACCCCCTGGGTATTGCGGCCGATCGTCGAAATCCCGTCTACCGGCGTGCGGATGATGATGCCGTTCTGGGTGATGGCCATGATCTCGTCGTCGACCTGCACCTGCTTGCAGGCAACCACCGGACCGTTCCGATCCGAGGCTTTGATATCGATGACCCCTCGACCACCGCGATGCTTGCAGGGGTATTCGGCGTGAGCCGTGCGCTTGCCGTAGCCGTTCTCGCTGATCGTCAGCAGCGTTCCCTCCTCCTTCAGCACGACCATATCCACTACCTCATCGTCGGGACGCAGTGAAATCCCTTTTACTCCGGCCGAAACTCGACCCGTGGCGCGCACTTCGTCCTCTTCAAAGCGCATCGCCAGACCATTGCGGGTCACCAGAGTGATATCCTGCTCGCCATCCGTAACCGCTGCGCCGATCAGTTCATCCCCCTCCATAATCTTGAGGGCGATGATGCCGTTCTGGCGGATATTCTGGTAGGCCGAGAGCACGGTCTTCTTGACGATCCCCTTGCGGGTAGCGGTGAACAGGTAGCTGTCGTCGGAGAACTCCTGTACCGGGACGATCGTTTCAATCTCGTCCTCCTGATCGATCTTCAGCAGGTTCACCACGGGGCGACCGCGCGCGACCCGATCCCCCTCGGGTATCCGATAGACCTTGAGCCAGTAGCACTTGCCCTTGGCCGTCAGGAACATCAGATAGGAGTGCGTCGAGGCCACGAAGAGATGCTCGACGAAGTCCTCCTCCTTTGTCTTCATCCCCGTAACTCCGCGTCCTCCACGATTCTGGACCCGATAGGCACGCGGCGACATGCGCTTGATGTATCCCTCGTGGGAGATGGTGACTACCATATCCTCTTCGGCAATCAGATCTTCCATGTCGAACTCGTCGGCCGAGTACACGATCTCCGTGCGCCGTTCGTCGCCGAACCGCTGCTCGACCTCGCCGATCTCCTCCTTGATGATCTCCATCCGCCGCTCTCGGCTGTCCAGAATGCCGCGCAGCGTTCCGATCGTCTGCATCAACTCCTGGTATTCCCCCTCGATCTTGTCCCGTTCCAGGCCGGTCAGCCGCTGTAACGGCATACTCAGAATCGCCTGGCTCTGCAGTTCGCTCAACTCAAACTGCGACATCAACCTCTCGCGCGCCTCCTCCGGGCTGGCCGAGGCGCGGATGGTCTGGATCACCTCGTCGATGTGGTCCAGCGCGATGCGCAACCCTTCCAGGATGTGGGCTCTGGCCTCGGCCTTCTCCAGGTCGAAGCGGGTCCGTCGCATTATCACCTCGTGCCGGTGAGCTACATAGTGCTCCAGCATCTGCTTGAGGTTGAGCAGTTCCGGTCGGCCGTTGACGATGGCCAGCAGCATTACCCCGAAGGTGCTCTGTAGCATGCTGTGGCTGTAGAGCTGGTTGAGGACCACCTCGGGGAAGGCGTCCTTCTTGAGCTCAAAGACGATGCGCATCCCCGCCCGGCCCGATTCGTCACGGATATTGGCGATCCCGTCGATCGTCTTGTCGCGCACCAGATCGGCGATTTTCTCCAGCAAGGTGGACTTGTTGACCAGGAAGGGGATCTCCGTAACGACGATGTCCTCCCGACCATTCTTTCTGGTCTCTACATCCGCCCGAGCGCGCATGTAGACCATGCCCCGGCCCGTGTGGTAGGCCTGGTGCACCCCGCTCATGCCGTAAATCACTCCGCCAGTGGGGAAGTCGGGCGCCTTGATGTGCTCCATCAACTCGTCAATCGAGATCTCGGGATCGTCGATCAGAGCGGCCAACCCCGCAGCTACCTCTCTCAGGTTGTGCGGCGGAATCTTGGTGGCCATGCCCACGGCAATACCCATGGAGCCGTTGCACAGAAGGCCGGGGAACTTGGAAGGCAGGACTTCCGGCTCTTCGCGAGTCTCATCGTAGTTCTTGATGAAATTGACCGTATCCTTGTCCAGATCCGCCAGCATCTCCGTGGACGGCCAGGTCAGGCGCGCCTCGGTGTAGCGCATGGCCGCCGGCGGGTACCCGTCGATCGAACCGAAGTTTCCCTGCCCGTTGACCATCAGGTAGCGCAGTCGGAAATCCTGCGCCATATGCACCAGGGTGGGGTAGACGATCGCCTCACCGTGGGGGTGGTAGTTGCCCGATGTATCGCCGGCGATCTTGGCGCACTTTCGGTAGCCGCGGTTGGGCGCCAGGCTCAGATCGTTCATCGCCACTAAGATGCGGCGCTGTGAAGGCTTCAGGCCATCGCGCACGTCCGGTAGGGCACGGGCCATGATCACGCTCATCGAGTAGTCCAGGAAGGACGTCTTGAGCTCGTCTTCAATCTTTACAGGAAGGACCCGAGATTGTCTTTGTTCCGACATTGACTATCGATCTTTCGCTTTTAAGTTGCTGTTAAAAATAGAGATATAAATTATAGATCGAGATTTTTCACATCCAGCGCGTACTTCTCTATGAACTCTCGGCGCGGCTCTACCTGATCTCCCATCAGCAGGTTGAACATGTGTTCGGCCTCCACCGCGTCATCGAGCGCCACTCGGAGCAAGGTGCGCGTCTCCGGGTCCATAGTGGTCTGCCACAGCTGGTCCGGATTCATCTCACCCAGGCCTTTGTAGCGCTGCACCATGATACCCCGGCCATCCCCGTTTCCCCCTCCCAATTCACTTATGTGCTCATCTCTTTCTTGCTCGTTGAAGGCGTAGAACTCCTGTTTCCCCTTCTTCACCAGGAAGAGGGGAGGTTGCGCCAGGTAGAGATTTCCCTTTTCGATCAATTCGCGCATGTAACGAAAGAAGAAGGTCATCATCAGGATGCGGATATGGCTGCCATCCACATCGGCGTCGGCCATGATGATCACCTTGCCATAGCGGAGCTTGGAGTAGTCGTAATCCTCCCCGAGATTGGTCCCCAGCGCGCCGATCAGCGGCAACAACTTGTCGTTGCCCAGCACCCGGTCGATGCGCGCCTTTTCCACATTCAACGGCTTGCCGAACATCGGCAGCACCGCCTGGAAGTGCTGATCGCGCGCCTGGGCGGCCGAGCCACCGGCCGAATCCCCCTCGACCAGGTAGATCTCCGCCTGTTCCGGATCCTTGATCGAACAATCCGCCAGTTTGCCGGGCAGGGAAGCGCCGTCCAACACCCCCTTGCGACGGGTCAATTCCCTGGCCTTGCGCGCCGCTTCGCGCGCCCGGCCCGCCTCGACGATCTTCTCTATGATCCTCTTGGCTACATCCGGATTCTCGTCCATGTACACCGTCAGCGCCTCGCTGGTCAGCGAGTCTACCAACCCCTTGACGTTGCTGTTGCCCAGCTTACCCTTGGTCTGTCCCTCGAATTGGGGTTCGGGCACTTTGACGCTGACTATGGCGGAAAGACCTTCCCGCGTGTCTTCTCCAGAAATGTTGAACTTTATATTTTTCAGTAGGTTACTTCGATTAGCATAACTGTTGAGTGAACGCGTCAGCGCCGAGCGGAAACCGACCAGGTGGGTGCCACCTTCAGAGGTTTTGATGTTGTTGGCGTAGGTAAAAATCGTCTCCTGGTAGCCATCGTTGTACTGCATCGCCACCTCGACCGATACATCGTCGCGCTCTCCCTGCAGGTAAATCGGCTGGGGATGAAGCAACGACCGACCTTCGTTCAGGAAGCGGACGAATTCCTCTACCCCTCCTTCGTAGAGGAAAATGTCCTTTTGTCCGCTTCGTTCATCCTCCACCCTGATCTCCAACCCCTTGGTCAAAAAGGCCAACTCACGCAGGCGGTGGGCGATCATCTCGTAGTCGAAGAGTACCGTCTCAAAGATCTCTGGGTCTGGCATAAATTCGATGATCGTTCCGGTCTCCTCCACCTCACCGACCACCTCCAGTTCCGTCAGGGGGATGCCCCGGGCGTATCTCTGGCGGTGGATCTGGCCCCGCTGCCAGACCTCGACGACGCACCATTCCGAAAGGGCATTCACCACCGAAGCTCCCACCCCGTGCAGACCGCCCGAAACCTGGTACGCCTTTTTGTCGAATTTTCCACCGGCGTGTAGCATCGTCATCACCACCTCGACACCCGATTTATTTTCTCCCGGGTGGAAATCGACCGGAATGCCGTGACCGTCGTCTCTGACGCGGACGCTGCCTTCGCGCGTAACGATTACGTCAATCCGCGAACAACGGTCGGCCATCGCCTCATCGACGCTGTTGTTGACGATCTCCTTCACCATCTCGTGGAGACCGCCTTCGCCTGTATCGCCGATATACATAGCCGGGCGCTTGCGCACCCCTTCCAGGCCTTTCAGGACCTGGATGGCATCGGCGGTATACTCACTGGCAGAGGAAGTATCTTCCGCAACTTCCGCAACTTCCGAATAATCTCTGAGGGGTTCTGACATGCATAACTCCTTCTTGGTTGATCTTGCCGATCCAGGGTGGAGAAAGGAAACGCGGTCGTGCTGATTTTGACGGTCCTGTTTAAAACCATTCAGGGTCTTGTTGACTAACGCCGATTCAGCAAAACCAGTTCTTTGACCACCTCTTCGCCGATCAATTTATTGATGCGATCGACGATATCCCGCTTCATAAAGCTCAGCTGAGCGCGCCAGACGCTCGAAGGTACCGCTACTTCCAGTCGACCCCTGTGGATCCTCACAGGGCGGGTCTGGAGCGCCAGAGAGGCGCCTACGGCCTCCTCCCAGGCCATCTTCGCCCGGCATTCGGCCATCTTTCCGGTCAGCCCCAGGTCCTCAATCACCCCTTCAAGGAGCCCTCCTAGCCGCGTGGCCTGACCCTGATCGCTAGGCGGGGAGTCGGATTTCGGCGAAGCGCTCCCCGATCGTCGGCCCCGGTTCCTGGGGTGTGGTGACGAGTACCTGGTCGAATTCATCTATAATCTCCAAAAAATCTTCTACCCGCTGGCGATCCAATTCGGAGAACACATCATCTAGGAGGAGAACCGGCTGTCTGCCTTCCGGCTCTTCGAGCAAACGCACCTCCGCCATCTTCCAGGCGATCAGGATGGTCTTCAGTTGACCTTCCGAGCCGAATGTGTCTGCGGGTTGGCTGTTAAGGGTGAAGACCAGGTCGTCTCTGTGCGGGCCGTAGAGAGTGTATCCCACCTGCAGCTCCTGGTCTCGTCGTCCCCGATATTTCTCGAGCAACTCTTCTCCCTGGCTCCGGTCTCCACCCAATTCGGCGCCTCGGTATTCGATGGCCGCCTCTTCTCCTTTCGGGGCAAATCGTCGATAATAGCTGGCAAACGAGCCTCTCATCTCCTCCAATGACTCCAGGCGCTTTTCTCTGAGACCTCCTCCCAGCTGGGCTAGTTGGGAAGTCCAGAGTTCCAAGTTGTCCTTTTCCTCCGATCCTCTCCCACCCTTTCTCCAGCTGCGCAACAGGTGGTTTCTCTGCGTCAATACCCTCTGGTATCTCTGCAAATCGCGCAGATACTGGGGACTGGACTGCGAGATGAGTATATCGAGGAGACGGCGACGTTGTGCCGGAAAACGCAATACCAGTGATACGTCCTCCGGGGAGAAGTGAACGGTCTTGAAAAGGCCCAGCACATCCGAAACGCGAGGTAGGAGTGTTTCCTCGCAAAAGGCCTTTTTTCCGCTCGTTTTGGCGTAAAAGATTCGCAGTTTCTGTTCGTGTCGGCCGTTGTTGCATTGAGCCTGGATATCGAAGTACTCTTCGCCGTGGGGAACCGCCTGCTGATCTTTGGCTCCGCGCACTGACTTGCCGATAGACAGGTAGGAAATGGCTTCCAGGATATTGCTCTTGCCCCGGCCATTGGGGCCGAAGATCAGAACGTGGTCTTCCTCGAAGGGGAGGTCGATCTGCTTGAAGTTGCGAAAAGGCCGGAGGGTTAGTGCACGGATCCTCACAGGGTCCGTCTGACCTCAGCCGGTGGGGCGCAGCGGCATCAACAGACAGAAGTAATCCTCTACATCCGCCTGTTCCACGGGACGCAGCATAGCTGCGGTGACCTGGTTGTTCAATTGGAAGAGGACCTCTTGAGCATCCATTTTACGCAGGATTTCCATCAAATACTGAGCATTGTAGCCAATATCCATCTCTTCCTGATCATAGACCGCTGGGATTACTTCTCGAGCCTCTCCACCAATCTCCGGACTCGCGGCCGAAAGATCTATGGAGTTTTCTCCCAGTTTTAGACGTATCTGGTGGGTGTACGAACTCGAAAGGATGGAAACCCGCCTCACAGCCGGTAGGAACTGTTCGCTCGCAATGCGCAGATGTTTGTCGTTTTCCTTCGGTATTACCTGTGTATAGTCCACATAAGGCCCTTCTATTAGGCGAGAGAGAAGTTGCGTTGCCCCCAGGTCAAAGAGGACCTGACTCTCTCCCAACGTCACCCGAACCAGTTCGTCTGTCCCTCCGAGCAATTTGACTACCTGGCTGAGGGCCTGAGGAGGCATGATCGCATCCGCTCCCTCTCCCTGCACCTCATCACCCAGATTCAGCTTCTTACGGTAATGAGCAAAGCGATGGCCGTCTGTGGCGACCATGAGCATCCCCTCGGCATCGATGCGCCATAATACACCATTCAGCACCGGTCGAGTATCGTCTCTGGAGACGGCAAAAGCCGTCTTGCTTATCATTTTTCCCAGCCCCTGGGAATCCAATCCTTCAATCTTGTCCAGTTCCAGAGACAGACCGCTTAACCTCTCGGGCATGCCCGGGAAATCGTCCGCTGGCATCCCCGAAAGGCTGTACGCTCCCTCGCTTCCTTCCACCTCCCCCAGGCTCCCACTGAGGCGCAGGCGATCATCACTCACTTCGATCGTTAGCTCTGCTTCGGGCCACTCTCGGGTGATCTCCGCAAAGGTCCTGGCCGGTACGGTTATGCTGCCCGGTCGTTCCACCGCAGCGACGATCTGGGTCCTTATCGATAGATCTAAATCGGTCGCCGCCAGGGATAAGCCATCTTTCTCGGCGACCAGAAGAATATTGGAAAGAACGGGGAGAGCTGGCTTCGAGGGAACCGCATCGAGTACGGTGTCGATCCCTCGCCAGAGTTCGCTACGGGTAACTGAAAGCTTCATTCGGGCCTCGATCTATCTATTTTGCTGTCTTTCGGTCCTGTTTTTTCCTCTATTTAAATTAGAGATTATACTATTCCCTGTCAAGTTCTATTATATATAGGTCCCGTTTGGTTTTTTTCTGCTTTTGCCCGAACGTTTCAATTTGAAGTAAAATACATAAAAAACAGAAATTTATAGCCATAAATTTGGTTTTAGTTTTCAACATTTAACCTTTCCCTGTTTTTCTCTCGTTTTTTTCTTAAACAAGTGCTAATAAGAGCAGGTGTGGAGTAAAACTCTCTAAAGGTGTGGAGTATCTATGTTTTTTTCCACATCCCTTTTACTTTCTTTATACACTAGTCTGTGTTCTTTTCTATACTGTTGTAATAGTAATGGTGTGGATTTGTGGATAAGATTGAAGAAAGGGACGTTATTAGGCTGAACTTTGCCTTTTATTAATAGAGACTTATATGTCTATTTATCTGTTCTCCATAAAAGGGGAATTGAGTGTGGATAAGATCGTGGATAGGTTTGGGTATCCACCAAAAAAGAGGGGTTCACGGGAAATTGGAATGAGAGTGAAGATTATCCACACCTAATTCAGGTAAGAGTGTGGATAACTATGTGGACAGTTTTCCACTGCCAAAGTGACACTTGTGGATGGTTTTTTTAGAGATGGGGAAGAAAGGGGAAAGATCAGCGGAGCGGATGTTTTTGCTGCACAGTTTCTGAAAGAGTTTCTACCATCTGAGCAAAAGAAACATCCCTTTTGCTCTTTTTTTCTACCGTCTGTATGGCGTGGACCACCGTGCTGTGGTCACGGTTCCCAAAGTGCAGACCTATTACCTTCAAAGGATTCTTGGTGAGCCGTTTAGACAGGAACATGGCTATCTGCCTGGCTCCGGCCACCTCCTGTTTCCTCGTTTTGCCGATGAGCAGGTTGGGAGTCAGGTTGAAATATTCTGCTACGTGTTGCTGGATAGTTTCAATACTTAGATAGGTATTCTGAGCCGGCCCTCTTTCCTGGACGATCTGTTTTGCCGCCTCTACCGTGAGTTCGGTGCGATTCACGGAACAGTAGGCCATCAGATGAATCAGGCCACCTTCTAATTCCCGAATGTTTGAGCTGATATAGTTTCCCAAGAAGACGGCGACTTCCTCGGGCAAGTGTATGCCGTTGATCTCTGCCTTTTGCTGGAGGATGGCGATACGCGTTTCCAGATCCGGTGGTTCGATTGAGGTCACCAATCCCCACTGGAAACGGGATACCAACCTCTCCTCCATGCCCTCCATCTTGCCAGGTGGACTGTCGCAGGTCATGACAATCTGCTTGCCACTCTGGTGCAGGGCATTGAAGGTGTGGAAGAACTCGTTCTGTGTAGATTCTCCTCTGAGAAGGAACTGGATATCGTCGATCAGCAGGATTTCTGGGCTTCGATACAGGCGGCGGAATTCGGCTGTTTTTTCTTTCCGAATCGCTTCGATGAAATCGCTCATAAATTTTTCAGAGGGGACAAAGGCCACTCTTTGAGCTCTATTCCAGCGCAGAGCATGGTGCCCGATCGCTTGGAGGAGATGGGTTTTCCCCAATCCAACACCTCCGTAGATGACCAGAGGATTGAATTGAGTCTTTCCCGGAGATTGCGATACCGCTTGTGCCGCGGCGTGGGCAAATCGATTTCCCTCTCCAATGACAAAAGTTTCAAAGGTATACCGTTCGTTCAATGGCTGAAAAAGTGGAGAGAACGAAGAGCCTTCGTCGGGAGATGGGGTTTCGTGAGGTGGTGTGGGTGATAGCGTTGCCGCGGATGTATCTTGCGGTTGAGAGGAGGATAAGGGCTCTGGTTGGTTGGGAGAAGAGTCATCGGCCGGCCCCTCATCGGCTACTATAAAGGATATTTGAGGGCCCAATCCCGTCTCTTCTCTGACCACCTGACGAATCATTTCCAGGTATTTACTCTCTATGAAATCGGCACTCCAGGAGCTTGTGACTTCGACGATCAGGCTCTCTCCATCAAAGCGACGTACTCTCGTCGGTCTGAACCAGGTATTGAACGTCTGCGGGCGGACCCGTCGTTCGATGTTGAGCAGGCACTGGGCCCAGAGTTCGTAGGGATCCTGTGACATTTTTCCGAGGTTGTTTGGGGGGAGTGGAAAGCTATGAAAACTCTTCCTACCCGTCAAGGATCCCTTCTGCCCGATTGGGCGGAAGTCTTTGCACGGCTTTGGGTTGATTTATATTGACACCTTCGAGGTTTGCCTCTATATTGTTCTATTTCCACCATTTTGAGCATCACCCAATAAAATTGCTTCTTTACAAGCTACACTTAACGAGAATGGATAGAGGCTGTGAAAAGGACATTTCAACCCAGCAACAGGAAGCGTCGCAACAAGCACGGTTTTCGCAAGCGCATGAGCACCCCATCCGGTAGAGCTATCCTCAACAGGCGTCGTCGCCGGGGTCGCAAACGGCTCGCCGTTTGAGCGTCCCATCACCGGTTCCCCGCTGTTATGGGATGGGTTAAAGGGGAACGCCTGTGGATTCGTCGCGGACGGGAGAGTTTCGGCGTCGTTTTTGCCGTCCGCCGCAAATTGGGGAACGCCGTTAAGCGCAACCGTCTTAAAAGGCGTTTGCGGGTCATCTGTCGACACATGACTCCCATCGATGGCGGACTGGTCATCTTTCCCCAGGCCTCCGCGATTAAAGCCCGTTTTCGGGATTTGGAGGAGGAGCTGGGACGACTGATCCTTCAGCTTTAATGCAACATCCCCAATGAAGCACATCGCCATCTTCCTCATCCGCCTCTACGGCTTTTTTCTTTCCCCATTTTTGCCCCCGGCCTGTCGCTTCCAACCCACCTGTTCTCAATATGCCATCCAGGCGCTGGAGAAATACGGTCTCCTTGGTGGAGGCTGGCGGGCCTTTAAAAGGCTCATTCGGTGCCATCCCTGGGGTGGACAAGGGTATGATCCCCTGCTGTGAAAAATCGATCGGTCTTTTTTCTTTCCTGGTTAACCGGCTTTTTTCTCCCATTTGTTCGAAGGTCAAAGCATCTTCGGTTTTCTTTTTTCTCATATATCTAATGATGGGGTGAGGTGTTATGGAGGATAAAAGGACTTTACTGGCGTTTCTCATCATCGGGCTCATACTCCTTCTTCTGCCCTACTACCAAGATTTTATGGGTCTCACCCCAGAAGAGGAACCTTCTCTTGCACCTCCTAAGGAAGAGAGTCCATCCTCGCTTCCATCCGAAGAGAATTTCCCACCCGCTCCGTCATCTGCACCTTCTATTACTTCATCCGCACCTTCTTCTGTTTCCCCCGGTGAAAATCTTTCCACTGGAGATCTTTCTACCCCAACTACGGCAGGGGAGGGGGAATCCTTTCTTCCCCGACAGATCATCGTCCAGACACCTCTTCAGCAACTCACCTTTTCCACCGAGGGGGGTGTTCTCACTTCCTGTCAACTTCTTCAGTATCAGCGCGTCGATGGACGTCAGGTCGAACTCATACCCTCCGGAGGGAGGGGACTTGCTCTCTCCCTTTTGCACGTGGATGATACGATCGATCTTTCCAGAATCGAGTTTGTGCCCGATCTGGAAAGCATAACCTTGGGAGAGGGAGATCAACGCACTCTGCGGCTTTCCGCCCGATTAGGGGAAGGCAAGAGCCTGGAAAAGGTCCTGACTTTCCACAGTGACCAGTATGGTTTTGATCTCGATCTTCTCTATCGGGGGTTCGATGAAGACACCGAAGCCAACATCACCTGGGTCAACGGGATCGCCACCACTGAAAGGGATCCCGACATTGATCTGCGCGAAACACGGGTCTTTTCTTTTTTTAATGAAGATCTTACCGAAATTCGGGTCGATCAAGGGGATGAAGAGGAAACTTGGGGACCGTATCGGGGGGATTTGCAATGGGTCGGGGTGAGAAACAAATACTTCCTCTCTGCCGTGGCTCCCAGGGGAGAAGGTAGGTTTCGGGTTTTGCTTAGGGGAAAGGGGACCAATTCCGGGCCCTTACCCGACTACTCCTACGAAGTGGGGGCTCGCCTTTCCAGCGCCGGCACCTGGCAATCTCTGGTCTATCTGGGACCCCTCAACTACGACAATCTCATTCGCTACGAGGTGGATCTGGAACAGGCCATCGATTTTGGCTACCCGGTCGTTCGTCAAATTACCAAACTCCTGCTTATTATCTTCAAGGCCACCTACAGCGTCATCCCCAACTACGGATGGATCATCGTCCTCTTTGCTCTCGTCATCAAGATTATCGTCTATCCTCTCACCCATAAAACCTACGAATCCACGGCTAAGATGCAGGAGCTGCAACCCAAGATCGCCGCCCTGCGGGAGAAATTCAAAAACGACAATCAGCGGCTCAGCAAAGAAACGATGAAGCTCTACAAGGAGGAAGGTGTCAACCCCCTTGGTGGATGCCTTCCTCTGGTCCTCCAAATGCCTATCTTCTTTTCTCTCTACAATCTCTTTGGCCGGACGATTGAGCTGCGCCAGTCCCCATTTATCCTCTGGATAACCGATCTCTCTCTACCCGATGAGATCCTCGTCGCCGGATTTGGCCTTCATATCCTGCCCCTCCTGATGGCTGTATCCATGCTGGTGCAGCAGAAGATGACCATGAAAGATCCCAAACAGGCTGCTATGGTCTACATTATGCCTGTGGTTATGATCTTTATCTTCTGGGATATGACCTCCGGCCTGGTTCTCTACTGGACCATTTTCAACCTCCTAACCATCCTTCAGCAGGTTCTCATTAATCATTTTAAAAAGCAATCCGCCGTTGTTGTCCAAAGCTGAGGTCCGGGCACCCCGGTTGGTTTTCTTCCCGCTCTTTTTCGAAATTCTCCATTGATCCCACTCGACACTATCGTTGCCATATCGACCCCTCCCGGTGAGGGAGGGGTCGGTTTGGTGCGTTTGAGCGGTCCTTCCGCCATATCCATCGGTCGGCAGGTTTTCTTAAGTCATCCCCCCCTCGGCGAACGGGTTCGACGGGTCGAGTTTGGGAAGGTAATTATCGAAGGCCGGGCGATGGATACCGGGCTGGGCTGGGTCCTGAAGGGACCCCGGTCCTATACCGGAGAAGATACCGTTGAGATCAGCTGCCACGGGAGCATAGTCGTTCTCGAAAGTCTGGTCCAGGCCGCTATTTCCAGGGGGGCTTCCCTCGCTGCTCCCGGGGAATTTACCCGCCGCGCTTTCCTCCACGGTCGGCTGGATTTGCTCCAGGCGGAGGCGGTTATCGACCTCATTCAGGCGGGTAGTCAGACCAGCCTTGAATCCGCTTATGGGCATGTTGATGGGCGGCTTTCTCAACTTGTTCGTGAGTTGAAGGACCTGGTTGTCAAAGCCCTTTCTTTAGTTGAAATCGGGCTCGACTTCAGCGAAGAAGATATCGATGCCATCAACCGTGTTCTGGTGGTTAAACATCTTCGGGATGCTCTTGGACTGGCCACTCGTTTGATCGGGACCTTCGAGGGGAATAGACGTCGAAGGGAAGGGATTTCCATCGCTCTTTTCGGGCGGCCCAACGTTGGCAAATCCACCCTCCTCAATGCCCTCCTTGGTGAAGAACGGGCCATTGTCACTCCTATTCCCGGAACCACCCGAGATGTCGTTGAGGGGAAAACCGTCTGGAATGGGGTTTCCGTGCGTCTTTCCGACTCTGCAGGGATTCATTCTTCTGATGACCCGATTGAACAGGAAGGAGTGAAACGGGCCCTTCAGACCGCTCGTGATGCCGACCTTATTCTCTCTATTTTTGACTCGTCGGTTGAGTGGCATGATGAAGACGGGGTGATTTTAGAATTCCTTCTCGAACGTCCTGGATTGATCGTTCTCAACAAGGCCGATTTACCAAAAAAAATCAACATTCCATGTTTGGGATCTTACAAACATTCCAGCCTTGATATTTCAGCACTTACGGGAGATGGGCTCTCCACTTTGCAAGATCGAATCCTGGAGAGTGTGCCTTTCCCCTCCGAGAAAGATGGGATTGGCCTCTCTCGCCAAAGACACTTTGACTGCCTTTCCCGCATTGTGGGAAATCTTGAAAATGGTTTTGGCATGGTTTCTTCTGATGCATTTGACGAATGCCTTGTTGCTGAACTTCAGGAGGGACTTCGGGCGATTGGGGAGGTATTGGGGGAGCGGGTTGACGACGACATCCTCGATCGGATCTTTTCCGATTTTTGCATTGGCAAATAAATTCTTGGTCGAGGGTGTTTCACGTGGAACATTTTTTTTCTCGTATGGTCCAGGAGAAGATGTTCCACGTGGAACATCATGAGCTGGTAAAAAAAAATGGTAGAAGAGGAAAATTCAAAAGGCTGGATGGGAGAGGACCTGACTAGGGCCGTGAAAGAGGGGAAGGGTCAGCTCAAAGAGGGTTTCCCCCCAGAGGCGGCGTGGGGCCAATTGAGGGAATACGTACATCTTCTGTATACCTGGTCGGGACGTATGAGTTTGATTTCTCGAGAAGATAGGGAGTTTTTGGTAACCAGACATTTAGTGCCAGCGATGAAGTGGTTGCCGTTGATTGCCTGTCTTCCTCACCGTTCACTGATCGATTTTGGCTCGGGCGGGGGATTGCCTGGAATTCCGTTGAAGATCGCCATGCCAGGGATGTGGGTTTACCTGGTGGAGAGCCGAAGGCGCAGGGCAAATTTCTTGAGAGAGGTGGTGAGGAGGTTGGGATTGGAAAAGGTTGAGGTGGTGAATTCCCGCCTGGAGGAATGGAAGGGTGTGAAAGGTGGAGTAGATATAATTGTTTCCCGGGCAGTGATGTCAGTAAAAAAAATGGGGGCTTTGGCTCGCCCACACCTATCTCCCCACGGGTCGATGCTGATCCACCTGGGAGACGGAGACCAAAGGGTTGATATCAACCAAATGAAGGTGAGACGGGAAAGATGGGAGGGGATGGTGGGGAGATGGGGAGAGTGAGGTTAGTATAGAAAAGTTATCCACACTGAAAAAAAAGATTTGTGGAAAATTAGAGTAGGGAGATGGGGGACCGAAAAGGTATTGTATTTTAGTGATTTCCCGAGAGATAGGCCAAAACGAAAAAAAAGAAGTAGAAGGGGATGGGGAGAAGATTTGTGGAAAAGTGGATAACTTGGGGTGTGGATAAGAACCTTTAAAAAGCCTTGCAAGAGCATGGAGATATACCCTATATTTTGAGGGTTGAAAGAAATGTTGGAACACTCACAGGTGGGTTCAAGAAGACAGGATTGGTTGCGTGCTCGATAAGTATCTAAAAGCAGGAGTTCTGGCCCTTCTCAGGCCTTTATCAATGTTGTTCATAAAACTGGGTTTCCGACCCGATTGGTTGACCTTAATGGGGTTGGCCATGAATCTTGGGGCCACGGTAGCCTTTGCCAAGGGACATTTGCGCTGGGGGGCAGCAATCATGTTGCTGGCAGGGGTTTGCGATATATTGGATGGCCAGGTCGCCAGAGAGGGTCGCAAGGAAACCAAGTTTGGAGCCCTGCTCGATTCGACTACGGATCGCTATTCGGAGATCTTTCTCTACTTCGGCCTCGGGGCTTACTTGATCGGCCGGGAGGAATGGATTGCCTGTGGGATTCTCTTTTTTGCCCTGTGCGGGTCGTTGATGGTCAGCTATGTCAGGGCGCGGGCAGAGGGATTGGGGGAGGACTGCAAGGTGGGTTTCATGCAGCGCCCCGAGCGCATAGTAGCCCTGGCCCTGGGTGGCCTTTATGGACATGAAGGTCTGGTTTTCATTCTGGTAGTCCTCGCGGTGACGACGAACTACACCGTTATCGAACGCCTGGCCCACATCCGCAACAAGCTAAAGTCCAGCGCAGGTTCAGCCCCAGTTCAGGGCTCCTCTTAATCTCGCCATATGGTATTACGGTAGTTCTTCCTGAAAAACTTCCAATACGATAAGGTCTCGTCTTTTGCATAAAGGCTTGTTCATCGTCTTTGAGGGGATCGATGGCAGCGGGACGACGACCCAGTGCGAACTTCTGGCCCGTTCCATTGAGAGCCGGGGAGTCCCGGTCATCCGCACCAGAGAACCGGGGGGGACACCTCTGGCAGAGAAGATCCGCCATCTGGTCCTCGATCCGGACGGAGAGGTGGATGATATCACTGAACTGCTTCTCTATGCCGCCAGCAGGGCCCATCATGTACACGAGGTGATAGCACCGGCTCTGATGGAGGGAACGGCAGTGATTTGCGATCGCTTCGTCGCCTCTTCTCTGGCTTACCAGGGTTATGGCAGAGGTTTGGGCTTGGAACCGGTCTGGCAGGTAAACCAAGTCGCGGTGGATGGTTGCCTACCAGATCTGACGATCTATCTGGACTTGCCGTTGGGGGAAGCGAGCAGACGACGGCGGGAACGAGGGGGAAACCCCGACCGTATGGAACTGGCGGGGGAGCGCTTACAGGAGCAGGTGGCGAGGGCGTACCGAGAATTGGCAGACTCCCGGAAAGAGGAATCTCTTCTCCTGGATGGAACTCGGAGTCAGGAACTGTTGGGCGGAGAAATTTTGAAAAAACTGCAAGAGCGTTGGCCGAACTTCCCTTTGCGCAGCTGAAAGCGTTCGAGAGGAGAATTATGGGCACGAGAGTAGGAAATGGTCTGTTGATGGCGCTGCTGCTCTGGTTGACGGCAGCCCGGGCAACACCGGACCCGGACCCATATACAGGGGTAAACGAAAGCTGGGATCGGTTTGGTTCGGTATATGGTCGCATCGTGGATAACTACTACGCCAGTATCGACCAGAAAGAGATAATGCAGGCGGCCATAGAGGGGATGCTGGACAGGCTGGATACCTACAGCCAGTTCTATGATGAAGAAGGTTTGCGCCAACTGCGCCAGGACACAACGGGAAAATTTGCGGGTTTGGGGATAACAGTGGCCATCAAAGACCACTATCCGGTGGTGATATCTCCCATTGAGGGAACGCCGGCTGACCGGGCTGGTTTGCTGCCAGGGGACCTGATCGTGGCGATCGAAGGCAGAGATACCAGGGATTTGCCTCTGGACGAGATCGTCGATATCCTGCGGGGAGAGCCGGGGACCCAGGTGCGAATCGAGGTGGCAGGAAGTGTGAGGAGGATGGAGGGCCGGGAGGTGACGATAACGCGAGAAGTGATCAAGATAAAGAGCGTGCCCCTGGTGGAGGAATTGGATTCGGGAATTGGCTACATCAGCATGCGCCAGACCCGGTTTTCAGAGGACACCGGGGAGGAGGTAGAACGGGCTCTGGAGGAGTTGAAGGCCAAAGGAGTAAAAGGGGTCGTCCTGGATCTGCGAGGGAATCCGGGGGGGTTGCTGAGCCAGGCAACCCAGGTGGCGGACCTTTTCCTGCCTAAAGGAGCGCCAATTGTGGCAGTAAAGGAGCGGGAGGGACGGCGCCAGGAGGTGAAGAAATCCCAGAGGCAACCGGCAGCCGGAGACCTGCCGCTCGTGGTGCTGATCGACGGGGGGAGCGCCAGCGCCTCCGAAATTGTGGCGGGGGCCATTCAGGACAATGATCGGGGTATCATCCTGGGAACGACATCTTTCGGCAAGGGGTCGGTGCAGACGATCTTCGACCTCCAGGAGACGGAAGATGCCGCTTTGAAGCTGACCACGGCTCTCTACTACACCCCCAGCGGTCGCAGCATCCACCGCGACAGTTTCTCGGGACTGGGAGAGCTCTCCTTCCAGCTTTCCATGGGAGAGCGGCGTTTGCCTGCCGGTCCTACTCTGGATATCATATTGAGGGCGGAAAACCTGCAGCAAGCGGGGGCGGCACTGCGGGCCCGTTTCGATTTGGAAGGGGAGGCAATCGACCAGATCCTCTCCACTCCCCTGGGGAGCCTGGCCGGTTTCCCGGACATCGAAGTTACCCCGGATTCCTCTACCAGTAGGGGAAATGGAGAGACCTACTTCACCCGCAAGGGGAGGAAGGTATATGGAGGAGGAGGGATCACCCCGGACCTCAGTGTGGAGGGGGACCTGCCTCCCGATTATGTTCTGGAGTTGGAGCGCCGCCGGCTTTTCTTCGACTTTATCGTGGATTTCGTGGCGGCGGATTCGTCCAGTTTCCACCAGGTGGATGTCCGGCCGGAAAAGGAAGAGGAATTGGTGGTGGCTTTCAGGGAATTCCTCCGTCTCAAGGATGCCGTTGCCAGCTATGAGAAAACGGTCCATAGGGAGTTGGACCAACTGCGTACCCTTGCCGAAGAAATGGGCTGGAGCCAGGAGGTATTGGCTTCCATCAATCGGGTATCGGAGTCCATAGACGAAGAGTTGAGCCACGGATTCACCCGCAAGTTGGAACCCTATATCCGGGAGGGGTTGCGGCGCGAACTCGGTCTCCGCTTGAAGGGGCGGAAGGAGCAGCTGCGCATCGGTTTGGAGCGGGATGCGCAGCTGGAAAAGGCCATCGAGGTGCTGCTGGACGGGCAGAGCTACCGTCGGGTGCTGGATGGGGGGACGTCCTGAAAAAACAGATTGCGAGGGACACCGCGGGGAAAAACCTTGCCCGTTCGGACTCGGTTTTGTATAATTATCTGGAGAATTCTGCCCGCATAGCGCAACTTATTGCCGGGCTGATAAATACAGAATTTATCAAAGAAGAGACAACTCTTTAAAAAGATCGGGGGAACGCATTCTGCGGGGCCCCATTTCAGGGATTTTAGCGATAGGCGGCTCGATCGAGCCGTTTTTCTAAAGCTGTTCCAAGGCACCCCAAACAGAAAGGTAGGGTCTTTCCCGTATGCTCCGCGAGGAGAGGGAAAAGAATGAACCTTTAGTTTTCATGTTAGGTGCTGAAAAACACCCAGATCGATGGATCGTCAAAGTTGAGGACACATGCCCGTAAGTCATAGCCTGAAGTTCCTCTTTGCCTACTTGAGGATATTCCTGGGGGCGAGAGTGAGCCTTCGGGCGGATAGAGGCCGAAAAGGAGGGCATGGTTCTGTACAACAGCGTGCGGATCTGCGGAATACTGTGCGAGATGTTCGGGTGATAGATGGGTCAGGAGGCGACCGGAAAGGAAGCCCCGTTTGCCGAAGCCCAGAGTTTGGGACCCGATGCTGGGTTCACCGCGCCCATCGTGCAGTGAAATCCCGATGGTTCGCCCATCTATCACCCGGGGAACGAAAGCGCGGATCAGGTATCCGCTCTCGCTCTCCAGGACCATTGATCTTCCCTGAGCCCTCCGCTTGCCCTTCTCTCCAACGGCAAATCGCCGCAGAGAAGACCTCGCTTTAAAGCGTTTCCCGATCGTTTCACTGCATCTCTGCCTTCTTGGGGGGGATATCCCCATGGGAGAGCAGAATGACCGAGAGGCACCCGTCGTCTTGTCGAGAGGGAGTGCCACCCCCAAATAAAAAGTGGGGAAAAATCGGTCGATCAAGCGACTGGGAAATTCAAATGCAAACCGAAATATTCATCAACGAAGGAATTCACGAATCCCGCATCGCCATCGTAGAGGACGGGCAGCTTGCAGAAATTTGGGTCGAGCGTCCGGAAAACGAGCGTATGGTGGGGGATATTTTTAAAGGCACAGTAACGGCAGTGTTGCCGGGCCTGCAGGCGGCCTTCATCGAAATAGGCCAGGAGCGCACCGCCTTCCTCCAGGTAAGGGACATGATAGAGGCGGACAATGCCGAGGTGGAGGGGGGAGGAGGGCGCAACGGCCGGCGCCATCGCAGTTATCCACCTATCCAGCAGCTTATCCGCAAGGGAGAGCAGGTGCTGGTGCAGATCGCCAAAGAGCCGATTGGCACCAAGGGAGCCCGGGTCACCACTCAGCTTTCCTTACCGGGCCGTTTTGTCGTCTTGGTGCCGGGAGGAGACTGGGTGGGTGTATCTCGCAAGATCTCTAGCTGGAGTGAACGGCGGCGCCTGCGGGATGTGGTAAACAAACTACGTCCCAAGGGATATTCAGTGATTGTACGCACGGAGGGACGGAATCAGTCGGAAAAGGAGTTCCGGCGCGACTTGAAGCAGCTGGTCAAGAACCACGAGCGCCTGGTCAAGCTGGGCAAGAAGGTAGAGGCACCATCCCTGGTCCACAAAGAGCTGGGTATGACCTCCAGCGTCATCCGCGACCTGTTCACCGACAATGTGGAGCGCCTGGTAATGGACGACAAGGAGCGCTATCGGGAGATCGTCTCCTACCTGCGCACGGTGTCGCCCGACCTGCGCAAGCGGGTGGAGTATTACCGGGATCGCCGGCCGATATTTGATGCTTTTAAAGTGGAAGAGGCTCTGGAAAAGGCCAACAACCGCACGGTGTGGATGCGGCGGGGAGGATGTCTGGTCATCGACTACGCCGAAGCGGGAACCTTCATTGATGTGAATTCGGCCCGGTATGTAGGTTCCGACGACCAGGAGGAGAACAATCTCAACACCAATCTGGAGGCGGCCAAGGAGATTGCTTGCCAACTGCGCCTGCGCGATATCGGTGGGATCATCGTCATCGATTTCATCGATATGAACGAGGAGAAGAACCGTCGAAAGATCGTCGATCAGATGATCGATGAGGTGAAGAAGGATCGGGCAAAGATTTCCATCAGCCCGCAGGTCAGCGAATTCGGCCTGGTGGAGATGACCCGCCAGCGGGTGAGGCCGAATTTGCTGCACACGCACAGCGAACCGTGCCCGACCTGCAATGGCACGGGGCGAGTCATGGGGCCGGACACCACGCTCACCAAAATAGAACGCTGGCTGCAGCGGTCCTATGCAGCCACCCGGGAGCGCCGCTTCGTACTCAAGGTCCATCCGGAGGTGGCCACCTATATTCTGGAGAATCGAGAAGAACGCCTGAGGTCGCTACGCAAGGCTACCAAGGCTCGATTGGAGTTGGAGGAGGATAACTCTCTTTCGCCCCAGGATTACCGCTTCTTTTCCCTCAAGCGCAGTCTGGATGTGACCGCCGAGTTCAGAATTTGACAGAACCGGACTGGATCCTTATCTTTTTACTTCTGTCTCAATAAAGAAGAAAAACCAGAATCGGGAGAGAAGTATGTACGCTGTAGTCAAGATCGCTGGCGAGCAGATGCGGGTCGACAAGGGCCTGACGCTCCGAGTGCCCAAGCTGGACCTCGAGGAGGGAGCACAGCAAGAGTTCACCGACGTCCTGCTGGTCTCCAAGGACGACGGTGAGACGTTAGTAGGTACGCCAACCGTCGAGGGTGCGGCCATCAAGGCCACGGTCGTCGGTCACGGCCGGGGAAAGAAAGTCATCGTCTTCAAGATGAAGCGGCGGAAGACCTACCGCGTGCGCAACGGCCATCGACAGGACTATACCGAAATCCAAGTAGAAGATATCGTCCTAGCCAACTGAGTATCGGCGGAACAGGGCAGCAGCAATCAGCTTGAAAGGATGAATCATTATGGCACATAAAAAGGGCGTCGGCAGTTCCAGAAACGGCCGCGATAGCCATGCCCAACGTCTGGGCGTCAAGCGGTTTGGCGGAGAAAAGGTCACGGCGGGAACCATCTTGGTGCGGCAGCGGGGGACCCGAATCCACCCCGGCACCAACGTCAAAAAGGGAGGGGATGACACCCTGTTCGCCCTTATCGACGGCGCCGTCAAATACGAGAGCTGGGGCAAAGATCGCAAACGCGTGAGCGTGTACGCCGGATAAGCTCTTCGCCGCTACAGAAGATAAAAAACGGGCCTCGCAAGAGAAGCGAGGCCCGTTTTCCGTTCTCTGATGGAATAGCCGAAAAGAAGAGGAGTTTATTTTCCCGTCAGCTTGGAGCGCAGATACTCCCGGTTGAGGAAGGCAATGGTTTCCGCCGAGATCTCCTTGGGGCATACTGCTTCACACTCGTATTCGTTGGAGCAGTTGCCAAACCCCGCATCCTGCATGGCTTCCAGCATGGCCACCACCCGCCTTTCTCGCTCCGGCTGTCCCTGTGGGAGGATGCCCAGATGCTTTATCTTGGCCGATGTGAAGAGCATGGCTGATGCGTTTTTGCAGGAGGCCACGCACGCTCCGCAGCCGATGCAGGCGGCCGCATCGAAAGCCTCGGAGGCGGTTTCCTGGGAGATGAGGAGAGAATTGGCGTCGGGGGCCGAACCGGTGTTGACCGAAGCGAATCCGCCGGCCTGGATGATGCGGTCGAGGGCGGAGCGGTCGATAACCAGGTCTTTGATGACCGGAAAGGCGGCTGCTCGCCAGGGTTCGATGGTGATCGTCTCTCCATCATCGAAGCTGCGCATGTAGAGCTGACAGGTGCAGGTCCCCTTTCCCTCTCCGTGTGCCAG
>Ga0233437_1003028_pt1 | contig 23208 bp, 23 predicted proteins | sample SI_122_August201_FD_182714 | JGI IMG/M metagenome (GOLD analysis project Ga0233437, IMG submission 182714) | Seawater microbial communities from Saanich Inlet, British Columbia, Canada - SI_122_August2016_200_MG | ecosystem: Environmental > Aquatic > Marine > Inlet | place: Canada: British...
AATAATGAGTGGAAACAACGCGCTTTTACCCTATGTGAGGGTAAAGGTATTTTTATCCCCTTTCAGGGGTTATCTCAAAGCCACGTCCTTTGGGCGTGGTTGTTTACTTTTATTGTAAAAAACGAATTTCATTTGTAAGTTAAACTAGTCTTGTTCCCCTCCCGTTAGCAATATTTTCGGCATTGGTAATTAAAACTTCTTTTACACCCTTTTTCTTTGCCAGAAAACCATTTTCAAGCTTGGGGACCATTCCTGCATTTATTACTCCATCTTGATAATATTTTTTGAAAAGTGTTGAGTCGAGATCATAAATTATACTGGTTTCGTCATTCGGATTTAGCAAAACCCCTTTCTTTTCGAAACAATAAAAAAGATAAACATTAAAATGGTTAGAAAGCTCTATCGCAATTTCTGAAGCGATTGTATCTGCATTTGTATTTAATAGATTCCCATTTCCGTCGTGGGTTAGGGGGGCTAAAACAGGAATGGCATTTTCGTTAATAAGAAGACGTAATTCCCGTGTACTTACTTCTTCCACATCCCCCACAAATCCGTAATCAATTTCTTTTACCGGTCTTTTCCGGGCCCTAATTAAATCGAAATCGGCACCTGTTAATCCAATGGCATTACAATCGCGCGATTGGAGCCCGGCAACAATTTTCTTGTTAATTAATCCGCCATAAACCATTGTAACCACTTCAAGCATTTTAACATCGGTAATTCTTCTTCCTTCAACCATTTTGGTTTCTATCCCCAAACGGTTTGCCAGATCGGTGGCGGCACGGCCACCACCATGAACCAATATTTTATTACCTGAGATTTTTTTGAATTGATCTAAAAGCGCATTTAACGATTCTGGTTCTTCAACTACCTTTCCACCAACTTTAATAATAGTTAACCTATCCATGAGTGTATTTACGGTTTAAAGATTTAAAAAGTTTTCTAAAATTTTAGCTCCCAAAATTCCACTTTTTTCGGGGTGAAATTGAGTAGCGTAAAAATTATCTTTTTGCAAAGCTGCGCTAAACGGATTAATATAATTGCAGCTTGCAATTGTATGTTCGCCAATTCCCGCATAAAACGAGTGTACAAAATATACATATTGGTTTTCAGTGTCAGCAGAAAATATTTTGCTTTCCAATTCTGAAATTGAATTCCATCCCATGTGCGGAACTTTGGTGACAAATTCTTTACCCGGTTTTGGAATAAACCGTTTAACGGGTTCGTCGAATATACCCAGGCATTTTGTATCGTTTTCTTCTGAGTGTGAACACATGAGTTGCAATCCAAGGCAAATACCCAGAACGGGTTGTTTAAGAGAAACTATCAATTTATCCAAATTGTGTTTCCGAAGGTATTCCATTGTTGTGCTTGCCTCCCCAACTCCGGGGAAAATAACTTTGTCGGCATTTCGGATTTTATCATGATCAGCAGTTACTTCCGCATTTACTTTCAACCTGTTTAAGGCATTGTTAACCGATTCAATGTTTCCGGCGTTGTATTTTATTATTACGATTTTCATTTTTTGTTTCGGGTTTCAGGTTCCGAGTTCCAAGTTCCGAGTTTCCGGTTTTTGTTATTCTTTATAAGTTTTTTTATTCCACTTTTCTACTTCAAGCTTCCGTCTTGCACCGTCCATCTTCTGTCTTCCCACTCACATACTTTCCTACTCACCCACTTCCGTCTCCCGTCTTCCTACTATCTTGCCAACAACAAATCAATTACTTCAACCATTTCATTAAACTCATCTTCTTTGAAAAGGCGCGTCATATAAACAATCTTACCGGTTTTATCAATTATAATGTTTCTGGTAACACCTGCACCTCTTGCTGCAAAAGTGTAAAATATTTTCGCTTCGGGATCTAATGCCAGCGGGTAATTTATTTTCATGTCTTCAGCAAACTTTATTACCCTGTCAATTGGTTCGTCCATATCGACTCCAAAAAGAGCAAAATCTTCATTGTTTTTATGTTTTAGCCAGATATCTTTTTCAATGTGGGGCATTTCTTGCCGGCAAACCCCGCACCAACTTGCTGTAAACTGAAGCATAACAACTTTACCTATTAAATCTTTTGTTTTTATCTTTTCCCCATTGGTTAGTTCCAATTTTATATTTGGCATTTGTTGTCCGATTTCAACAATAAAACCGTATTCTTCAGGAATTTCCTGTTTTGGAATTTCAGATAGTTGGGCAATTGCTGAAATGGTAAAAAAAGAAGCTAAAAAAATGGAGAGTAGTTTTTTCATCATCAATTTATTTTTTGTGCCGGATACAATATTAATTGTCCTCATTTATCATTAATTAAACACAATCGTTCGGTTGTTATAAACGAGTAATTTTCGTTGCAGGTGTTTATACACTGCTTGCGAAAGTACAATTTTTTCTAAATCGCGTCCTTTGCGAATCAGGTTTTGCACAGTATCAACATGACTGCAACGGGTAATTTCCTGTTCAATAATAGGACCCGCATCCAGGTCGGTAGTTACATAATGACTGGTGGCTCCAATAATTTTCACGCCACGTTCGTGGGCAGCGTGGTACGGTTTTGCACCGGCAAAAGCAGGCAAAAACGAGTGATGAATATTGATAACTTTATTTGGGTAGTTTTTTACAAAATCTTCGGAAAGAATTTGCATGTACCTTGCTAAAACAACAAAATTCACATTGTGTCTTTTTAGGAGTTCAAGTTCCTTTTTTTCCTGCTCAGTTTTATTTTCTTTTGTTATTGGAAAATAATGAAAATCAATTCCAAAACGTTCTGCAACAGGTTTAAGCGTTTCGTGGTTACTAATAATCAATGGGATTTCAACATCCCATTCTCCAGCAGTGTAACGTGCCAAAATATCGAATAAACAATGTGGCATTTTCGAAACAAAAAGTGCCATTTTGGGTATTACTTGAGAAAAATACAAACGCCAGGTCATGTTCAATGGTGTGGCTATTAAGGTGTCGAAAAAATCGCTTATTTTTTTTGATGGGATTGCAAATTTTTCCAATTCCCATTCAACTCGCATGTAGAATATTTTTTCTTCACGATCAACATGCTGATCAAGATAAATTATATTCCCTTTATTTTTATTCAGAAATTCAGTTACTGTTGCCAAAATCCCTTGTTTGTCAGGACAGTAAATCAGCAAAATAGCTGTATTTTTCTTTTCTCGCAGTGGTTGTATTGTTTTCATGAAAACTAATTTTTTATCAGAATTTGAAACGTTTTTCTGAAATCCCTTATTTTTTCACTCCTATAATTTCCCTTTTGTTGAAGGAAGTTCAAAATTAAAAACGTCTCTTTTTATGGCCATTTTTATTGCTTTTGCCAGTGCTTTAAAAATTGCTTCAATTTTATGGTGTTCGTTTTTGCCGTCGGCCTTAATATTCAAATTACAAAGTGCAGCATCGGAAAAAGATTTGAAAAAATGCATAAACATTTCAGTTGGCATGTCGCCTACTTTCTCGCGGTTAAAATCTGTTTCCCAAACCAACCACGGGCGCCCACCAAAATCGATTGCTGCCATTGCCAAACAATCATCCATTGGGAGGCAAAAGCCGTAACGTTCCATTCCTAATTTATTTCCAACTGCATTTTTAAATGCCTCTCCCAATGCAAGTGCTGTGTCTTCAATGGTGTGGTGCTCATCCACTTCTAAATCGCCTTTAACCAATATTTCGAGGTCAACTCCGGCGTGACGGCCAATTTGTTCTAACATGTGATCGAAGAAATTTAAACCGCTTGAAATTTTACAAACTCCTGAACCATCTAAATTTAGTTTCACTGAAATATCTGTTTCTTTGGTTTTACGGGCAATTTCAGCGGTTCTTTGCGGCAAGGCAACGCAAGCATAAATATCGTCCCAATCGTTAGAAACCAAAGCACAATTATCAGCCAATCCCAGTTTTTCCATTTCTTCTACTAAATCGCCGTTACTGATTAATATTCCTTTTGCACCCAGATTTTTTGCCAATTGAATATCGCTTAAACGGTCGCCAATTACAAAGCTGTTTGCCAAATCGTAATCGCCCTCCAAATATTTGGTCATCATTCCAGTTCCGGGTTTCCTGGTTGGAAGATTGTCTTTAGGAAAACTTCGATCGATTAGAACTTCATCGAATGTTACTTCTTCATTTTCAAACGCTCGTAACATTTTATTGTGCGTTGGCCAAAATGTATCTTCCGGATAAGAATCGGTTCCTAAACCATCCTGATTTGTTACCATTACCAATTCGTAATCCAGGTTTTTTTGAATGAAATACATGTTCCGAAAAACCTTTGGCAAGTATTCTAATTTCTCCAGCGAATCAATTTGTTCGTCTTCTGGCTCGTAAATTAGTGTTCCGTCGCGGTCGATAAATAATACTTTTTTCATAACAGAATCTCTTAATATTTTGCTGAATTATTTAAATAAACTCATTAAATGCATTTAATAAGGTTTCGTTTTCTTCAGAAGAACCGATGGTAATTCGTAAACTATTGTCGCACAAATGTACTTTTGAACGGTTGCGGACGATAATTCCCTGCTCAACCAAATAATTGTAAATTCCTTTGGCATCGTGCATTTTTACCAAAAGGAAATTAGCGTCGGAAGGAAAAACCTGAATTACAAAAGGAAAATCACTTAATAAAACAGCCATTTTTTCGCGTTCAGCTATTAGTAGTTTAACCCATTTTTCTACTTCGTCTTTTTTCTCAATTAATTCGATTGCTTTTTGTTGCGTTAAAATATTTATGTTGTATGGATATTTAATTTTGTTCAAAACCGCAATTATTTCCGGCGATGCAAATGCCATTCCCAAACGGATTCCCGCCATTCCCCACGCTTTTGAAAAGGTTTGTAAAACAATAAGATTTGGATATTTTGCAAGTTCAGGTAAAAACGATTTTCCAGGTGCAAAATCAATATACGCTTCATCAAGAATTACCAACCCTTTAAAATTCTGAATTACTTCAATTATTGCTTCTCTATTTAAACTATTTCCGGTTGGGTTGTTTGGCGAACACAGGAAAATCAGTTTTGTATTTTCATCCGTTTTTTCCAGCGTAAGTTTTGAGTCCAGTTCAAAACTTTCCGTCAAAGAGACTTTTCTAAGTTCCACACCGGAAATATCGGCAGCAACCTGGTACATTCCGTAAGTTGGATTTAATGATACAATATTATCAACTCCCAGTTCGCAAAAAGCACGTATCAACAGATCGATTGGTTCGTCGCTGCCGTTTCCCAGAAAAATTTTGTTGTTGTCTATGTTTTTTAATTTCGAAATTCCCTTTTTTAGTTTTTTTTGCAAGGGATCAGGATACCGATTGTAAGGTTCGTTAAACGGATTTTCGTTGGCATCGAGAAAAACCATTGCTTCGCCGGTATATTCTTCCCTGGCTGAAGAATAAGGTTTTAATAAGGCAATATTTTTTCGAAGTAGTTTATTTAGTTCCATTTTACACTTTTTGAATAGATTCTGAAACGAGTTCAGAATGACGTTCTAATTGAGTCCATAATTAATAGTATGTTTTTTCGTCATGCCGAATTTATTTCGGCATCCCATCTTTATTATCGTATTTCCCAATATAAATCCATCATTTCTGGATTTACAGATTTTATTAAATTTATCTTCCATTGTTTGTGCCAGTTTTTCAACTGTTTTTCTCTATCAATCGCTTGATACGTATCCGGAAAATCTTCATAATATATCAAGTCTTTTAAATTATATTTTTTTGTAAACTCTGAGCCAATTCCATTTTTATGGTCGGTTATTCTTGTTTTCAAATTACTTGTTACCCCAATGTAAAATGTTGTTCGGTTTTTATTACTCATAATATATACGTATCCGCCTTTCATAATCTGGATTCTGAAACGAGTTCAGAATGAAGTGTTAATTTAGTTTTCTGATATCATTATATTATTCGTCATGCCGAATTTATTTCGGCATCTCCTCATATTTATTTAATATTTCCTTTTAAAATTATTTTACAATTACACTTTGTTTTACTAAAGATTCTGAAACGAGTTCAGAATGACGTGCTAATTAGTCCAAGTTTTTCAATCTCAAAGTTACCGCATTTTTATGTGCTTCCAATTCTTCAGCGGCAGCCATTTTTTCTATTGCCGGGCCAATGTTTTTTAATCCCTCTTTTGTAATTTCCTGAAAAGTAATTTTTTTCAAAAAACTGTCGAGGTTTACACCACTGTACGAACGCGCCCAACCATTTGTTGGAAGCGTGTGATTAGTCCCGGATGCATAATCCCCGGCACTTTCAGGTGTTAATTCGCCTAAAAATACTGAACCTGCATTTATTATATTATCTGAAAATTCTGTATAATTTTTTAAACTTAAAATCAGATGTTCTGGTGCATATTCGTTTATTAAATCTATTTGATCTCGGATATTTTCCTGAACAATTAAAATACTGTTTGACAACGCCTTCGCAGCTGTTTCTTTTCTTGGAAGTTGCAAAAGTTGTGTTTCAATTTCACGAATTACTTTTTCAACTACTTCAATATTATTTGCAACCAAAACAACCTGGCTGTCTGCACCGTGCTCGGCCTGAGAAAGTAAGTCGGAAGCAACAAAAGCCGGATTTGTGGTTTCGTCGGCCACAACCAACACTTCAGAAGGTCCGGCGGGCATGTCAACTGCCACATCGTTCATACTCACCAATTGTTTTGCTGCCATCACAAACTGGTTGCCCGGGCCAAATATTTTGTCTGTTTTTGGAATTGTTTCAGAACCAAATGCCATTGCACCAATGGCTTGAACTCCACCCAATTTATAAATTTGTGTAACTCCCGAAATTTTTGCTGCATATAAAATTGCTGGGTGTATTTTTCCATTTTTGTCCGGTGGCGTACACAAAAATATTTCCTTGCACCCTGCAATTTGAGCAGGAATTGCCAGCATTAAAACAGTAGAAAAAAGTGGTGCTGTTCCGCCAGGAATGTACAATCCGACTTTTTCTATTGGCACAGCTTTTTGCCAGCAGGTAACTCCCGGTGTCGTTTCAATTTTATTAAATTCTTGTTTTTGAGCGGAATGAAATTTTTCAATGTTTTTGGATGCCAAAGAAATGGCCTCTTTTAAATCATCTTCAACCTGATTTTCTGCTTCCTTGATTTCTTTTTCAATAACCAGAAACGAATTGAGTTTTATTCCATCGAACTGCAAAGTATATTTTTGCAAAGCAGAATCTCCGCTTAATTTTATTTCGTTTAAAATAGTCTGAACATTTCCATATAAATCAGAAACATCGAAAAGAGGACGTTTCAGAATTTCAGGCCAGGTGTCGCGTTTTGGATTTATAAAAGTTTTCATGCGGTAACTTTTTGTTTTTTTAGTCGAAGTGCCAGAACATTTCCTGAAAATAATAAAAGAATTCCTAAAAGGGCAAAAACATCCCATCGGTATTCTTCAAATATTGTTGAGATTCCCAAGGCAATTACTGGTGTAATTAATGCAATGTAAATGGAGCGGTCGGGGCCAATTTCGCCAAGCAATTTCAAATAGGTGCTAAAAGCCACAATTGAACCTAAAACGGAGAGGTAGATTAGCGACAAAGAATAGTTGGCTGAAAAATCAAAAGTAACGGGTTTCCCTAAAAGTAAAACAAGTAAAAACATGGAAATGCCCCCGTAAAACATGCCAAAAGCATTGGCCTGCAAAACCGGGATGTTTTTTTTCTGTTTGTATGCCGAAAGGATATTTCCGAGCGAGGCGGAAATTAATCCACCAAGACAAAATAGGAGTACAATATAATCTTCAGGATTTAGACTAAACGAGCTAAATTCGTTTTTAAATAATAATGCAGTTCCCGAAACGCCCAGAATAGCTGCAAATACAACTTCTTTTTTTATTTTCCCTTTTAATAAAACAGCATTAAAAAAAATGTTAAAGAAAATAATTAACGAAAATATTACGGCCACCAAACCACTTGTTAAAACGGTTTCGGCCTTGTAAACAAACCAGTAATTAATGCCAAATAAACTTAATCCGAGCAACAACATTAAAGCATGTTCTTTTACGGAAAACTTCATTTTTTTTCCTGAAATTAAAACAAAAAGCAGGAGGATAATTCCAGCTAAAATAAAACGGTAAGCCACTGATAACAGTGGATCAACTACACCAAGTTGAAATTTAATGACGTACCAGGTTGATCCCCAAATTAGCGCCGGAATGGTAAATAATATGTATTGTCGTGTCGTCAAAATATCATTTTTTCAATGGGTATTACCAAAATTCCTTCGGCACCGGCTTTTTTTAGATTTCCAATAACTTCCCAAAAATCATCTTCCTCGATTACCGAGTGCATCGAGCTCCAGCCTTCTTGAGCCAAAGGAACAATAGTCGGACTTTTCATCCCTGGCAACAGCGAAGCAATTTTCTGAATTTTATTGTTAGGTGAATTTAAAAGAATGTATTTTTTACCCTCGGCACGCTGAACCGATTCCATCCTGAATATTAATTCATCCAGAATTTCCTTTTTCTCGGATGAAAGATTTGGGTTGGCAATTAAAACTGCTTCAGATTGAATTACAACTTCAACCTCTTTTAAACGGTTACTAACCAGTGTTGATCCTGAACTTACAATATCGAAAATAGCATCGGCCAAACCAATTCCCGGAGCTATTTCAACCGATCCGGTAATTACATGTATTTCGGCATTAATATTATTTTCATCAAGGAACTTTTTTAAAATAACGGGGTAGGAGGTAGCAATTTTTTTGCCTTTGAAAAAATCCACACCAGGGTAATCCAACGATTTTGGGATGGCAAGCGAAAGCCGGCACTTGCTAAAACCCAGCCTTTTTGCAATTACAACGTTTTCCTGTTTTTCGAGCATTTCATTTTCACCCACAACACCCACATCGGCAACTCCGTCGGCAACAGTTTGTGGAATATCATCGTCGCGCAAAAACAGGGCATTCATTGGAAAGTTTTTAGCAGATGAAACCAGTTTTCGCCGTCCAACTGTTAAATCAATTCCAGCTTCCTGAATTAGTTTCATGGAATCTTCGTTTAACCTTCCTTTAGTTTGAATTGCAATTTTTAATTTGTTTTCCATTTTATTCTATTTTGTTTTTTTTCTTTGAATGACCCCCTGATTTCGGCTTCATCCCGTCAAGCGGTATTCCGAAACAGGGGGTGAAATTTAGTCTGTCACTGAACGTAATAAAAAAAGGCCTGCCGTTTCTGGCAAGCCTCATTTGATTAATATCTTTTAAATTCGAACAAAAGAATTACAGCCTACCTATTGATTGGTTACTTTTATGATGGCCGCAATGTCCTAGTCCGTATTTCATTTTGTAATAATTTGTTGCAATTATAATTATAAATTTGAATTCAGCCAAAGCAAATTGTGTTAAATTGTAATTAATAAAATAAAATTCATTTTACAATTTATTTTGAAAAATGCAATCGGTTGCATAAATTTGACAAAAAACTTAGTAAATTATGAAAAAACTACTTACATCTTTATTGGTATTAATATTTTTAGCAGGAACTTTATCTGCTCAGAAAGCTGGAAATGAGAAAATTTTTAAAGATTCTCAGATTAAAAAGACCATGAAAAAGGCACTTGCCTGGCAATTGAAAAATCCAAAACATAAATTGTATGATTGGACAAACGGTGCATTTTATGCCGGGGTTTTTGCTGCATACGAGACCACCGGATCGAAAAAAATATGGAAGGCAATGTACGAAATGGGTGAGGCCAATGAATGGAAAACCGGTCCACGTTTACATCATGCCGACGACCATGTAATTTGCCAGACTTACATTGATATGTACCGGGTTTCGGGTGAGAAGAAAATGATTCAGCCTTTTACAGAAACTATGGATGAATTCCTGGCAACTCCGTATGAAACAGAGGGAATCAGAAAAATTACATGGTGGTGGTGCGATGCACTTTTTATGGGACCCGCGGCAATGGTAAAGCTGAGTACAACTTTAGGAGATAATAAATACATGGAAAAGAGCGATGAACTTTTTAAAGAGTGCTACGATTTGTTATACGACAAAGGTGAACATTTATATTACCGCGATATTCGCTACAAATGGGATGAGCCTGAAATAGAAGTTATTAAGGAAAACAACGGTGAGAAAATATTCTGGTCGCGAGGAAATGGCTGGGTAATGGGTGGATTAGTACGTGTATTAAAGGAACTTCCAAAAGATCATCCAACGCGCGATTTTTATATTCAGAATTATAAAGAGATGGCGGCAAAAATTGTTTCTATTCAGCAAGAAGATGGATTGTGGCGTTCGAGTTTACTCGATCCTGAATTTTATCCGGGTGGCGAGGCAAGTGGAACTGGTTTTTATACTTACGCCCTTACCTGGGGAATTAATAATGGAATGTTAGATAAAGCCAAATATTTACCGGTGGTTGAAAAAGCCTGGGTTGGTTTGAACTCACTCATTCAACCCGATGGGCACGTTGGTTGGTGCCAGCCAATTGGAGCCGACCCTAAAAAGAATTTCGAAGCAAATAGCTGGGAAGTGTACGGAACAGGTGCATATTTATTAGCAGGCAGCGAGATTATAAAACTTAACGATTAATGTTTATTAAGGCATAAAAAAAGGTTGTCTGAAAAATCTTTGTACGTCATCCTGAACTTGGTTCAGGATGACGTACAAAGATTTTTCAGACAACCTTTTTTATTTAGATAAAGTTCATATTTACTTAACCTTTTCAGCGGTAAATGGCAAAGCACCTTCTGGCGAATCAGCAGTTCCCGTCAATTTTTTTCCTTCAATTTTCCCTTTCAATTTAACAAGGTTGTAATCGACATAAAGGTTGCAATTGAGCTCATCATCAGAAAAAGTAACTTCTTTCAATTCCATTTTGTAACCTTCAGCAAATTTTATTTCGCCTACTAATTTGCCTTCTTTTTCAGAAAATATGAATGAACCTTTATCGTAACCGTAAGGTGCATTCGGACTTTCAAATTTCCACTCACCAACAATGTCTTTGTTACCCTGAGCAACACCGGCAGTTAATGTGCCTGAAACAATTGCAACTAAAAATGCAAGAACCAATAATTTTTTCATTTTGTAATTTTTAAAGTTTTAATTCGAAAACAAATTTGTGATTGTTCTTTAAACTTTCCAAAATTATGGGATAGGATTCTGTATTCTGGGATGAAAGAATAAATGCTAAGTTATAAAGTCTAAAAACAGGGATGAATATTTTTGTGAAACAGGAATGAACTTTTCAAATTGTTTTACTTTGATGTTTAGTTTCTTTCCATCCTTCTGAACAAACTCCACATTTTTGGTATTTACCATAAACGAGCGATGACAACGGATAGTAGCATTTTTATGCAACATTTCTTCCATATTTTTAAGCGTGTTTCGAAGCAATTTACGTTGCATTTTTCCTTCCAAAATATAATGAACCGAGACGTAATTATCGGTCGATTCCAAAAAAACCAAATCTTTTGCTAAAACCGAAAATTTAATTTTTCCGTTCTCATCGTTAAAAGAAATTAGCCGTTTCTCGGCAGGTTTTTTAATGTGTTTCTTTAGCTCTTCAATTTCTGCCCGCTGGTTTTTGTAATAAATAATTAGCAAGGCAAAAGAGTAGGGGAGACAAATTCCGAGTAAAGTATATTTTAAAGAATAAATTAAATCGTTTACAAAATTTCCGATAGGATTTCCGTATAAAAAAATATAACCCAGACTGATTAGCATTATTTCGATAAGCAACCAGAGCAGGTAACTTTTAATTTTGAATGAATGCATTTTGAAAATGTTCCGAAGTGGAAATTGGGTGAAAAGAAATACAAGAGCAACAACAATTCCATAACTCGACAAACGTAAAAACTGGATAATTCCAGAGTCGGAATACCAACGACTAATATTAAAAGGTTCAAAAATATTCAGGAATAGAATGCTGAAAACCAAGATTATCGTTATCAATAAATATCTGTCTGATTTTTTATCGAGAAGATTAAACGTATTGTTTAAAAAGGTAAGTTTCACTTTATAGTTACTGTTTTATTTTCAAGTATAGTAAAAGTTTATTACAACTGAAAAACCTAATTATATTCGCATTGCCTTTTTTCCTATGAAACTTTCTTTTTATGATAATTAAAGTATAGTAGGAACATATTCTTAAAGGCATAGTTTTTGCTAAAAAAAGCAAAATTCCTAAAAAATGGAAGTAAAATATTTAATTCACTTTTAAAATCTCTAATTTGTAAAATCGTAATTTAATGAAATTCAATACAATATATTTTCTGGTTTTTATTCTCATTAATGTTTCATGTTCAAAAAATGATGATTTTGGGAAAGCGGTAAAAACAATTTATTTAAAGGAGACAAAAGATATACTGCCAATATCGAGCTTTATTAAAAAACTGGACTATTTAGAATTAAGTTTTCAAGCTGATGAAATTTCAATTGGGAAAATAGAGGGAATAAAAAATATTGGTAATGAGATAATTATCAAGCAACGAAAAGCAAGAGAAACCAGCTATTTAAGGTTTTCTAAAGATGGAGTGTTTAAAAATATAATTGCACAAAGTGGGAATGAGATTGATGTATTTAAAGATATAATTAAATATAATAAAGACTTTGCTGTTTGGGGAGAAACCGGAATTCATATTATCTCAGGAACTGGAAAATATAAAAAAAAACTATTTGAACTGGATGTGCCTGGGAATAGTTTTTTCTATTCTAAAAATAAATTTTTTCTTTTTCATGAATCTGTTTCACCGGGTTATTTGTCTCGTTACAATTCAAATGGGAAGCAGGAAAAAGTATATTTTCCAAATGAAAATCAAACAACAAATTCAGGTTATTCTAATATATCGATGCTGGGGAAAGATAATTATCAATTTTTTTCGCCTTTAATTGATACTGTTTTTGCATTTTCTGAAAATAAACTTATTCCTAAATATCGTGTCGATGGAAGTCCGTTTCCGACTTTTATTCAAATTCTAGAAAACGTTGGAGACCTAGATCGGTTGGAAACTTTAAAATACATTAATAACAACCAACATGTGGTAATAAAAAATTACCTGGAAAACAGAAATTACATATTCATTACTTATTGGGTTGGATCGATTTCAAATAATTTAATAATAAATAAAAAAAGTTGGCAAACTACTTATTTTGATAAAGCAATAAACGATATTGATGGCGGAATATGGGGAACACCACTGTACTTATCGGACGATGACATACTATATATTCCGATAAATTCGTCTAGAATTGGAAGTCATAAAATATTGAATAAACGTAAAAGGGGATTTGTAAAACTAAAAGAAAAAAATCAAGTGGGTGATAATTCGATAATAATGCGCTGTAAATTAAAGTAATAAAAATGCATTTGAATACTGTACTTTAAATCAGAAATATTCCTAACTGCTAATTTTAACATCGCATATTTAGAAAGTCAATGATTTGTACATTAATCAAAATAAGCCTCAGTAATTTCCCCCCGATTATATTGAAACATCATTTTTATTTGCTCAACTGTATTTCTGGGAGTTGAAAGTTTTGGGATATTATTTTCATCAAACCATCCAACATCAATTGTTTCCGACCCAGTAGAAATGTTGTCATTCTGTTTTTCGCACAGCAGAAAAATTTTATAAACGTATTCGAAAGACGGTGGCATATTTTGTTTTTGTTTGTCCATAATTGCCAGTAAGCGGCTTGCTTTTACTTGTAATCCGGCTTCTTCGAAACACTCTTTTTCGGCAACTTCGCCCGGACTGTAACTAATATCTGTCCAGCCTCCCGGCATTGCCCAGCAACTATCAACTTTTTCCTGAATTAAAAGTATTTGCCCTTTTTCGTTAAATACAACGGCACGAACATCGACTTTTGGGGTTTTGTATCCATTTTTTTCTTCTATTATCGGGATAATTTTTTCAATGGGAATATCGGTAATCTTTTCCAGCAATTGCAGGCTAATTTCGTGTAGCTCTTCATACCGTTCTATGTCGTATGAAATTTCAGAATATTCCAGACCAATTTCGGCCAGTGCCTGAATACGTTTTATTTTTTCGAAGAAGAAATTGTTCATTTTGTATTAATCTGATATTGTTTCTAGTGCTTGTTCCAAATCGTCAATCAAATCACCTGCATCTTCCAATCCAACTGAAATGCGCATATCTCCCAGGGAAATTCCAAGTCCATTAAACTGTTCCGGGCTTAATTCTTTCAGATAACTAATTGCGGGAGCATAAACCAAACTTTCGTGGCCTCCCCAACTTACACCAATTTTAAAAATTTTGAGGCTGTTAAAGAATGTTTTGATTTGAGATAAATTCGATGTTTTTAGTTTGAATGCCATTAATCCGCTAAAACCTGTCATTTGTTTTTTTGCCAATTCGTGTTGAGGAAAACTTTTTAGACCTGGATAATTTACGGTTTCAATTTTCGGATGCGACTCTAAAAACTGCGCCACTTTAATTGCATTTTCCTGATGAGCTTTCATTCTAATGGGCAGTGTTCTCAGGCTTCGCATTAACAACCATGCATCTAATGGAGCAGTTTTCCCGCCGAGTAATTCAAATTCATTTACGCTAATGCTATCGATGTCTTTTGCATTTCCAATTACCAGACCGGCAACTACGTCGGAATGTCCACCAATGTATTTTGAGCAGGAATGTATTTCCAAATCGACGCCCATTTTTAGTGGTTTTTGAAATATTGGCGATGCCCAGGTATTATCGATAATCGTTTTAATTTCTTTTGAACGAGCCAGTTTGCAGATGCTTTCGATATCCTGAATATTGAAAATTGCAGTGGAGGGGCTTTCAAGATAAAATAGTTTTGTGTTGGGACGAATGGCATTTTTATATTCATCCAAATCGTTACCAGAAACAAATGTGGTTTCAATTCCCATTTTCTTTTTCAGATAAACGGAAATGAGATTATTGGCTGGCCCGTAAATATTTTTTATGGCAATTGCGTGGTCACCTGCATCCAGAAAATGCATAACTGCCGCTGTAATTGCCGCCATGCCCGATGCAAAAAGCCGTGCTTTTTCACCACCGGCAAGCTTTGCTAATTTCTTTTCTACAATATTAACCCCGGGATTTCTTCCCCGCGAATAAATACTGGTGTTTATTCTGTCGTCGAAAGCTGCATCAATGGCATCCCAGTCTTTAAATGTAAAAAGTGTATTTTGAAAGATAGGTGGTACAACTGCACCTTCGTATTTCTCTCTCTCTTCCGCAAAATGAGAAATCATTGTTTCTGGTTTCAATTCCTTTTTCATTTTTGTTTGTTATTCAGTTGTAAATATTTTGTCACAATTTTTGACTGGAAATCAAAAATTCCGCCAAAATTGTGCTATTTGCATATTTCTAACCCCAGGTTAAACAGACTGTGTGAAAACAGTCTTTTTATCCTTTACCGTCCCATTTATGGGACGGATTTAGCGATGACACAAACTGTTGGACTTTAGTCCAACTATCTTATATTCAGGACTAAAGTCCAATTCTCTTTCTCTATTCAATAACCGTTGGATAAATCCAACGGCAAAAAATAGTCCCATTTTCACACACCCTGTAAAACCTGGAGCTATTGATTTCTTCTATTTACTTTTTGCGTCTCTCTTCTCTTTATAAAAACAGCCAATTCCGGTTATTGCAAGTATAGGAGCCACAACAATATTTGTTAACGATAATATTTGCCAATGCCAATAATCGGCGTACGAAACTCCAAGTGTTGCTACTATAAAAACGGTGGTAGTTGTCCACGGAACTAAACTTTCAATCATTGTTCCGTAGTCTTCCAACGAACGCGACAAAACCTTCCGTGGGATTTTCAACTTGTCATACTTTTTAATAAAAGCATCTCCCACAACAAAACTTGTGGCGTATTGGTTTGAGGTCATTGCATTCGTAATACTAGAAGAAAACAGTGATGAAATAATGACTGAACTTCTCTTTTTGGCAAATCGAAACACTCGTCCCACAATTGTGGTCATTGCATTAATTTTATCGATTGTACCGATGTAAACAAATACCATAATTGAAATAATAATTGGTTCGCTTAATTCGTACAAACCTCCGCGGTTAAATAGTTGATTAATGTTTTCGGGAACCTCTTCAATCCAAAAAGCCATTTTAGTATCGAAACCTTTGTAGATGGTTTGAATTACGTCTGAGAATTTAAATCCCTGAAAAATAAATGCGAGTACCACTGCAATTACAGTTGAAGTGAGTAAAACAGGAATTGTCGCTTTCTTTCGAATTGAACCGTATAAAATAATTGCCGGTGGAATTAATAAAAACCAGGAGAAATTGAATATTGATGAAATAGAATTTAGTGTGACGTCAACTTGTTCGGTTGCACCCGGCATATTTTCAGCAGGATAGATAAATCCGAGTATAAAAAAAGCGATTAGTGCAATTATTGCCGATGGAACAGTTGTGTAGGTCATCGAGCGAATATGGTCGTACAGTTTTACTTCAACTGCCAGCGCTGCAATGTTTGTTGTGTCGGAAAGTGGCGACATTTTATCGCCAAAATAGGCACCACCGATAATTGCACCGGCAGTAATTCCCAAATGTGCATTTACAGTTATTGCAATTCCCATAATTACCACTCCAATTGTACCAATTGAACCCCATGAAGTTCCGGTAACAGTCGAAAAAATAATGGGCACAAAAAAGGCTAAAACGTAAATATAATCGGTATTTATAATTTTAATTCCGTAATAAACCAACATTGGAATTGTGCCACTAACAATCCAGCTGCCAATTATTAATCCAATTGCAAAAAGGATAAATAGTGTTGGTAATGCCTTTTTAAGTTTGTTGATAATACTTTCCTGAATTTCATCCCATGCAAAACCAAGAATCCTTAATTGTGTAATGGCAAAAACTGAGGCACTTAGAAATACAATTTCCAAAGGAAGAGCTTCCTGAAGTAAAAATACTGGCCGCAAAACAAGACCATAAATAATTATAGCAAAAAGAAAGACAACCGGAAGCAACGCTTGTAAAAAAGTTACTTTTTTCTCATTTGGTTTCGACATACAACTATTTCAACTCTTTATTTGGTTCAGCACCCATTTTCAAAAATAATTCGCCTCCCGATATAATTTCATTGTGATATAAAAACATTCGGTTCAAAGGTTGCCCGTTTAATTTAACCGACTGAATATACAGATTCTCTTTGCTATTATTTTGGGCAACAATCCTAAACTGTTTTCCTGAATAATATTTGTTGTCAAGCGAAATTGTAATCTCATTAAAAATAGGACTGCCAATTTGGTATTTTGGATTTTCAGCAGCACCGGCATCCAATTGAAACAAACCGATTTTCATTAATACAGAAAGCGATCCCATTAAACCCTGGTCTTCGTCGCCGTTAAAACCAACATAGGGAGAAACGCCCGTGTAAACAGAATCGATAACTTCGCGGCTCCATTTTTGTGTTAACCACGGCGCACCGACCGTATTAAAAATATATGCGGTTTGCATCGAGGGTTGGTTTCCGTAATTAATAGATATGTTTCTGATTCGCTTTCGGTTTTCATCTGAATGCGATTTTCCTGCGGTAAAACCTTGTAATTTTGCTTGTGCAAATTCATTGTTCAGTTTGCTCACGAGAGCTTCTTTTCCTCCCATTAATTCTGCCAGTCCGTCGTAATCGTGGGGAACAAACCAGGTCATTTGTGCAGCGTTCGATTCTACAAATCCATCGTTTTGATATTCGTATGGGTCGTATGGAACCCGCCAGTTTCCATCAATATCTTTTGGGCGAATAAACCCATAACTTTTATCAAACAGGTTTTTCCAATTATTTGAGCGGCTTAAAAAGTATTCGTAATCATCGGTTTTATTTAAGGCCTTTGCCAATTGCGCCAGTGTCCAGTCCTGAAAAGAGTATTCCATTGTCATTCCCGCGCCATCTTTATGCATGCCTCTAATTCTGGGTTTGTAAGGGTGGGGGACGTACCCATTTTCAATGTAAGGCTCAATTCCACCACCTTCCGATGTAGAATGTTCGTAACCCGACTTTGCCATAATTCCGCCCGGCATGTGGTTTTTCTTTAATCCTTCGTAAGCAAGGTTAATATTAAAATCGCGAATTCCTTTCATCCAGGTGCTAACAACAAATGGAGTTGACGACGCCCCAACCATAACATAGGTATAATTTCCGCCGGATGGGCCACGTGGAATTAAACCACCGTCGTTGTAATAATTGAGCATTGAGTTACAAAAATCGGAGGCAACTTTTGGGTAGGCGAGTGGCCATAGCGTTGAAATAGTCCATTGTGCACCCCACATCGCATCAAAATTATGATGATTAAATTTTGGCATCCCGTTTTTATCCAGTGGAATTTGTTTGACTTTTCGTTCTTCTCCAGTAAAATCGGAGTAAGTTCCACTTGCATCGCTAATAATTCGTCTTCCTTGCAAACCATGCCAAAGGTCGGTGTAAAAACGTACCCGGTCGGTTTTGTTTGCTCCTTTTACTTCTATTTTATTCAGCCAATTGTTCCACTCTTCTTTCGATTCAGAAACTATTCTATCAAAATCCCAGTGTGTTAATTCAGCTTTTATATTCTTTTTTGCCTGTTCTTCGTTGGAGTATGAAATACCAACTTTCATTAAAACGGGTTCATTTAAATTATCTTTTAAAACCAACAGTGCGCCCGAATTTATTCCCCTAACTCCCTTACTGTTTTCGCTTATTTTATCATCAGTCCAGGTAATCAATTCTTTTACCGGTTTATTTAATTCGATATGAAAAAACACAGGAGTTTCCTTTGGTCGGCGGCGTGTTGAAGCATTCATTACATACCCCGAAAATTCGCGGGAATTTATCTTTTTGATTTCACCTTTGCTTATTGCGCATGGCCCATTCGGCCCGCTTAATTTTATTAAAATTGATTTCTGATTTTTATTTTTGAAGGTGTATTTATGAAATCCAACCCGTGTTGTTGAAGTTAATTCGGCTGTAATATTAAACCGGTCGAGTTCAACTTTATGATAGCCGGGAGCAACTATTTCCGTTTCATGAGAGAACGGTGAATAATAGTCATCTTTAATGTCTTTTACATCTCCATTTACCGGCATTACCGAAAGGGCAGAGAGTTGCCAGGCATGTACATGACTGAATCCTTTTATTTCGTGGGTGTCGTAACGATAACCACTTCCCCAAGCGCCACCCACTTCATTGTCGGGACTGAGGTTTACTAATCCGAAAGGCCGGCTTGCCGATGAGAAAAAGAACCAGCGCGAGTTGGCTGCATCCAAATGCGGGTAAACCAAATCGACAGGTTTTTCTTGTGCATTGATTCCTAAGCTTGATAGAAGTATAATTGATGAAAGAAACAGAAATTTGAATTTTAGCATTGGTTTTAAGTTAAATAAGTTGAAGACACTATTTAAAAATATTTTCAGTAAAAATAACAGGGGCATTTTATAAAACAAAAGTTTGGACGAATGATTTGAATTAAAAATCTTCGTTTTTTACTAAAATGAACTTATTGTTTTCCAGCTCGGCGTATCCCTGGTCGTAACAGAAGTAATAAACTCGCCCTGTTTTTGTGGTGTAAATGTTTGTGTAGTATTTAAAGTTGAATTCTTTTTTTTCGAGCACACTTTTAAAGGTTGTCGATTTTTCTTCGGGGTTTAGCTCCTCCAAAATAGCGTGGTTCTTTTTTAGAATGCGATTTATTTTACGCATAAAATTAGTAGAGCCGCTCAATTTTTTATTGTTGTATGAATTCCGGCAAAGGTCGTTGCAAAACTTTTGGTCAGACCTTCCTTTTAAAGGTTCGCCACAATCGAGACATATTCTTGGTTCCATATTATTTGTTTTTTTTATTTCTCATTCATGCGCCAAAGGCGCAAAAGCAATAGCATAGGGTAACACCCTATGAAAATAGGCGAAGCCATTAATCGCCCTGAAAGGGCAAAGGCCCATTAGTCCCATACATAACGTTCATCGTATTCTATTTTATATTTATTTAAGAACGCCCTGAATTCTTTCTGGAAAGTTTTTGTCTTGTGATGCTCTTTTTGATTAACGATATAGTTAGTTACAATACCAATTTCTGAAGGATTTACCGAGAAAATTCCATATCCACTTTGCCAATAGAAATTGATATATTTCTTTCCTACGGTCTTTATCCATTTGGAGGATTCCTTTTTTAATTTTTCTAATAGCTTGGCTTGGGTAATTGTACGAGATAAGGTACAAAGAATATGAATATGATTTCTGTAACCACCAATTTGTATAGGATTGCAATCTAAACCTTTGCATATTCCTCCTAAATACTCGAATAATCTTTTTTCTATGTCTGTATCAATTATCATCTCTCTGTTTTTTGTGCTAAACGTGATGTGCGTATAAACTTTTGATAATGATTGCGGCATAATATTTCATTTTAGTTTTTGTCCTTGTTTTTGACCCTTCAGGGCGATTTGTTCTGTTGCGACTTAGTTCACAGGGCGATGCCCTGTGCTATTGCTGTAAGCCCTTTGGGCTTGAATTACAGTTGCAAAATTTATGGTCGGCTCGTCCTTTTAAAGGTTCGCTACAATCGAGGCATATTCTTTCATCCATAATTTCAATTTTTGATTGACTTGTTAGCTTGAAAATTCACGAAGTATAGCCCTTAATATTCAATTTCTACATCAAGTTGTTTTCCGGCCTCCTTCGCTTTTTTATCCATTCCCATTCCAAATGTAATTCCTATAATCATTCCCATAATTATTCCATATCCAATAAAAGACATATTTCCTATACTCGCTCCAATAGCAGCTCCCATAGGAATTCCAAGAGCAGCCATTCCAATGGCCAGCCATCTGTTTCGGTAATGATTTTTTGTAACCAGTTTAAGTTCTTTTTCTACCAATTTTAGTATTGAGGCTTGTGCCTTTCTTATTTGTTTTAAAAAATCTCTATCTGAACCCGAAAAAGCATTAATCTCCTCAATATAATTAATAATTGAATTTACTATTTCCGAAGGTAAATCCTTTTTATTCAATTCTTCAATCAGTTTTTCAAAAAGACCATACTTTCTGTTTAATCTTTTATTTTGTGCAATGTTTGGTCTTTTGTTTAGTTCTTTAATTTCCATCTATTAATATTTATTTGATTTATTTTGTTCTTTCATAATGACTTTGAACAATCTGATTCAGAAATACTTCTGTTTTTAAGTGATTAAATTTCAACGATTTTGGTAAAACATCAAACAACGAAATTCCATCACCTAATAAAATTGGAATTGTAGAAATTCTCAGTTCATCAATCAAATCTTCTTTAAGGAAATTTTGAACCGTTTTTCCTCCGTCGATATATAATTTGTAAAATCCTTTTTCGTGAATATTGTTGAGAATCTCATTCACACTGCCATTTAGCAAAGTTGCTTTCTCTTTCAGCTTTTCAGGGATTTCACTTAGTGAATTACTTAATACAAATAAGTGTTTATTGTAAGGCCATTCACCATCAAAACTGCATACCATCTCGAATGTTGTTATTCCCATAACAATCGCATCAATTTCATTCATTAAGCTGACAAAGCCCATGTCATTATTTTCTGGATTTGGTATGGATTGTAACCAGTCGAGTTCTCCGTTTTTCCCGGCTATAAATCCATCTATACTTTTTGCAATAAATACGATATTTTTATTTTTCATTATTCTATGTTTAGTATTTATTTGATTTTCTTGTATTCTTATAGTGTTTTATCATTTTCCCAAAATCTTTATCTTTTTTACGTTTTTCAGCAATGGTCGAATCAAAATGTTCTTTTTCCTTCTCCATTTTCTGGTAGTTGTCATAAGAATTTCTATCAATTTCTCCTTTGCGAACAGCTGTTAAAACAGCACAATCAATTTCTGTTGTATGTGTACAATCTTTGAATTTACAATCTCCAGATAGCTGAACAATAGTTTCAAATGTCCTTTCCAATCCATCAATTAAATCGGCAATCCCAACTTCTCTCATTCCTGGGTTATCAATTATTATCCCGCCATTTTCAAGAATGAATAATTCTCGGTGGCTTGTAATATGACGTCCTTTGTTTGTGCTTAAACTTATCGTGTTAGTTTTCATATGTTGCTTAGCCGAAAGATTATTTAATAGAGAAGATTTTCCTACTCCGGATGAACCTAACAGACAATATGTTTTTCCCTTTACAATTGATTTTTTTAACCTTTCTATTCCTTTTTGAGATTCATTGCTTATCGCAATTACAGCAATTCCCTTTACTCTTTCCTGAACACTAAAAATTAATTTTGACAATTCAGATTCATTTATCAAATCAATTTTGTTGAGAATGATAATCGGTTCTACATTTGAGGCATTGCAGATTGTCAAATACCGTTCTAATCGGTTTATATTAAAATCATAATCAACTGACTGCACTATAAAGGCAAAGTCAATATTTGTGGCTATTATTTGTTTCTCTCCTTGTTTGCCAACAGCTTGTCTTTCAATAATGGTTTTTCTCGGAAAAACAGAGTGAATAAGCACTTTTTTTTCATCAAATTCAGAGAAGGCTACCCAATCGCCAACAGCTGGGAAATCAGACCTTGTGTTTGCAGTAAATCTTAAATTCCCAATTATCTCAGCATCATATTCATTTTCCTCGGTTTTTACAGTATATCTTTCTTTATGTTCTAAACTAACACGACCCACTCCAAATGAACCAAAGCCTTGATCATTTCTGTAGTTTTCTAAATATTCGTTATATCCTAAATCTTCAAGTGTCATTTCTTTCAATTTGTATTAAACATAACTGCTGGTGCATGTTGCGGAGCGGATTTCGGAGAGCGTTCTTGTCAGAGAGGACATGAATTGCGATGCGAGAATCCGCCTTTGATTGCCGCAACGACCCCGCTCTGAAATATGTACTTTCTAAGTTTTTATTTGTTTTTTTCTTTATCCCAAAATTCAGAACATCTTTGCTCTTCAGCAATTCTCAAAATTGAAAAACCCAATTCAATGGCTTTAGAAAAATTTTCACATGCTTTTTCTTTTTCCCCTAATTCGTATAAAGCTAGGCCTCTTAGGAAATAGGCATTTTTATCTGCGGGTTGTAATTCAATAGCTTTGTTACAATCTAATAAAGCCCCCTGCATATCATCAGGGAACTTTGTACCAGCCCTATTGATGTATGCCCTTGCATCAGTTGTGTTATGTAGTAGGTAATTGTCAAGGTCTGGTTTTGCTTGTTTAGAATTGCCAATTGCCATGTAAATCCTGGCACGGTTCAGATAAAGAATTGGTTTTTC
>Ga0233437_1003029_pt1 | contig 23205 bp, 18 predicted proteins | sample SI_122_August201_FD_182714 | JGI IMG/M metagenome (GOLD analysis project Ga0233437, IMG submission 182714) | Seawater microbial communities from Saanich Inlet, British Columbia, Canada - SI_122_August2016_200_MG | ecosystem: Environmental > Aquatic > Marine > Inlet | place: Canada: British...
TAATACCTTAATTTTAAAGATTACGGCAGCTTGCCATTATCCATTTGTTGATGGTTTTTAAATTTGGGGATAAGATTAACCTGTACCAGCTTTATTTATTCACGCAATTTGTTTTAAATTTAGTCCCAGTGTCTGTATTTTTCAAATTGTTTTAGAACAAGGGACCATTAAGAAATAAGTTGCTTTCAACATCAATTACTTCTTACTTTGCTTCAACTACTACACCTGCCAGTTTTAAAGCACCATTTTTCGGAATAATTTTTACCAACATATTTCCGCCATTTGAATTTATTAAACTTACATTTTCGCTGTTAAAATCATCGACTGAAAATGATGAAATTACATTTCCATCTTCCAGAAACTCAACATCACAACCATCACTTTCATCTGCCGGAATCAGTTTTATTTCGAGGGTTTTTGCCGGCAAATTAAAATTACGCATTGTTTTTAAAGGAATTTCTGTTGGTTCATTTATTTCAATCCAACTACCGCCAATATTTTTTAATGGAAGTTTGCCATTTGTAGCAGCCAAAATCCCCAACTCTTTTTCTCCTTTCGAATGCCAGAATTTCTTTTCAGAATCGATAAAAAAAGTGTGGCGTCCGGCACCCTGAGCAAGCGGATCGTGCGAAGTTGGCTGAAAATTTATTCGAACCGGTTCTATTCCTATCCGCTGACGAACATCAATATAATCGGGCAACCAACGCAAATTCAGCGATAGCAAGATTCCCTCCTCTCCGCGTGTCGCACCAAAATCAGAAATCAAATTTGAATACATTTTTATAGATTCCTCAGGATTTAATTGTTTAACAAAAGGTACTGCGTCTTCATTTTTCCCTTCTCTTAATAGTTTAAAAGCCTGGTAAATATTATGATGATTTTCAAAAAATGAAATTAGAAACTTCTCCATTCCAATTTGGTAATTGTACTCTTTTAATCCCTGTGAATTCAAATTATCGACATCCACTTTTTGAAGAATCTCCAAACGCAATTTTGCTTTTTCAACAACTTCAATTGAAGAATTGTACTCTTCCAAATGGTACTCTTCACTCGGACGAATAAAATAATCGGAAGTTTCGCGGCCAAACATTGGGGCATTTTCGAACCACTCTTTAAAATAAGTGGACAAATTTTCATCATTATTTTTTAAAAGTGAATTCGCAAAATATGAGATCACTTTTTCAAACCCTTCATTTTCTGAATTCTGCCAAACCTGATTTTCTGTATTTGTAAAATACAAATCTAGCGGATGGGTTGTCCAGTGAATAATTCCGTAACCTTGCGCACTGACGAGATCGAGTTTTGAGTTAAAATCAGCAAAAGGTTTGTATGGCCGTCCAACATAACGATGGTCGTCGTGGTGTGCCCAAACAATTGGATATAATTTTCGGTTTTTCCCAACTTCAGCCAATTCATCCAAAACTTCCGGTTTATCAAAAATAACTTCCCAGTCTAATGGAATAAATCCACAATAATCGGGCATAAACGGATCGGCTTGTTTTGGATAATCCAATCGCCACGAACCAAGAACAAGTTCAATATCAGGACGAATTTCATCAAGAATTTCGCGATAAACTTCCACAATTTTAGAGATGGCAAATATTCCGGGATACGGACGTTCATCAACTAAATCAGGATGTTTTTTCAAAATTTCAAAGTATTCTTTTTGCCACTTTTCAGGGAGTGTATTTGAATCGTGCATTAACCAAATTGAACCCAATCCCGGATTTTTTCTCGGCATTCTCATCCAGGCAGCCAACATTGTAATTTCGGGGTAATCAGAAAGTAATTTCCCAAGTTGTGCTTCGTAATATTTTCTGCCTTCGGGATGTTCAGGATTTGCTGTTTGATAACCTTCAATTTCCAAAAGCGCATCTGCGGGTAAAGTGTTAATAATGTTTTGTGGATTTGCCATCCAGGTATCCACATCGATAGCAAAACAAACGTCCATTGATTTTTGATTGGCATGTTTGAAAACTTTTTGCATTAATTCGGTGGCTGCCAAACTTCTTTTCGTTTCAGGTACTTTTGCCGCTTTTGCTCCGTATTCAAACTCTGAAAAAATTTCCCCTCCGTACATCAAACGAATATCATTAACATGTTGTGCACCCCAGTCGCGACCTTTTTGCGAAGTTGTTAGATAACCAATTTCCTTATCCTCTCCATTTAAACTGAATGACTGCATTGGATTATTTCCATACGCATGAACCATAATTGTGTTGAAACCGATTTTCGATGAATTATCGATCCATTCTTCATATTGTTCGTAATCCCAGCCTGTGCAACCGCTTAAAAAATTGTGCCAGTCGAATACAATTCGTTTCTCTTTTAAAGGTGAATTTTGGAGGTCGATTTGTGTAAAATCAAGTGGCTTCGGTTTGTTAGGTGGAATTTCAAACGAAAGGTAGAAATTCCATCCAATTTCCTTCAGAAATCCATGAACACCGTTTACAATTGCCCGCTTGGTTTTACCCCTAATTATTAGTTGACTTTCTTCTCCTGAAACAATAAATTCCTCATCATTTTTAAAATCACCGTCCGGTACAATTTTCAGCAGAATATTTTTTTTACCTTCAATAATTTTATCTGAAATCTGAAAGGATTGATCGGGATATGTTTTTGAAAGGTAATTTGCCAGATCGCTTCCGGCTTCCATAGTTTCACTTTCTGAAACAACAATATACGTTTGTTTTTTTGACGTGCATGAAATGATAGTTACAAATATAAAAAGGGCAAATAAATAGGATACAGTTTTCATATCGAAAAATTAAGATGGTTTGTTATTTAATTGAATGAATAATTTCGTAAGCTTCTTTCTGTTCTTCAGCCGATTGAGAGAAAATAACTGCCAAAAGTTTCATTCCCGGCTCCCACAGTTTTTTAGTGGTTTCTTTTATTATTTCCGGGCTGCCAACCATTCGTGCGTTCAAAATAATGCCTGTGTTTTTTAACGCATTCACAAATGGTTCTGCCGGGTTTGGATGCGGATCGGTTTCAGGAGTAAAAGCAGCATCGGCCATTTTTAAACCTTTAATTTTTTTCAGCATTTCTGCTTTATCCGAAAAATTCCCGCACGAATGATGAACCGGTCCGCCAAAGGCTTTCCCCAGTTTTTCAAATGACGGGGCGACATAATTCAAATAACTTTCTTCGTCAATCATAACAACATTATCATCGCTCATTCCAAAACCTTCAAAAACTCTTGACGAAGCATAACCGTGCCCGGGTTTGACCAAGCAATCCCCAATTAGTTTTTTCTGTTCTTTGTAGAAATCAATTTCAAGTTCAGCTAAAACATTTAAAAACTGAAGTACTTTTTCAGGCTCCAATATCATCGACATCAAAAAATTACTGGTGTCAACAACATTTGTTGCATTGTTAAAAGGCGACTGAATATCACCCATCGACATTGGCAATTTCCCTTTAGTTTGTTCCAGAAAATATTCAATCATTTCCAGGGAGTGCTTCCCCACTTCGGTTTCATTAACCGGTTTAATGTCAAAAGCCAGTGCTTCATCAATAGTTTGAAATTCAGGTTTTGTGGCCGGTGATTGCCCCGGATTCCAAATATAATCGATGCCAAACGAACTTGCCAAAAGACCAATTCCATACCAGGGTTCAAGGAAGTTTGGCACATCAGCTTCATAATCCATACTTTTTTGAAGCGCTCCCAATTGCCATTCCAGTGACTGTTTCATATCACGGCAACCATACGAAAAAACTTCGGCAACGCGCATTCGTCGGTAAACCAAAACTCCTGAATCGACGTTCATAAAATTAATGCACCGCTTGGTTAATTTATGTTCGTATTCCTGATACATTTCGAATGGGAAGTCAGCTACTTTTACCGGATCAACAGGAGTTGCCTGGGTATCGGATTTAGTTGTGTCAAATTTTTTCATACTTTTTTAGTTCAAAGTTTAATGTTCAGAGTTCAAAGTTTTAACAATTCTGCAAACTGAGACTGCAAACTGAGACTATTCAATTTTATACATTTCGCTGGCAGCCAGCAAAAACATTCCGGTAACATATTCATGCGAATCTTCCTGTAAAACTACATAAGGACTTGAGCCAACCAATTGTCCCCATTGCACTTTTCCTTCGATGCTGACCACTGAAACCAAACCAGCCCACGCGTTTTTAACAAGTGGTAAGTAATCTTCTTTTGACAGAATTCCGTTATTTATTCCCCACGCAAAACCGTAAGTAAAAAATCCGGTGCAACTACTTTCTTTGGAACCAAAATCTTTTGGATCATTCAAATTCGGATACCAGAATCCATCTGGCTGCTGGCGCTTTTTCAATTCTGCGGCCATTCTCAAATAAACCGTTTTGTATCTTTCGTAATTGGCGTTATCTTCGGGTAAATATTTCAGGATTCTTGCAATTCCTGCAAAAGCCCAGCCATTTCCCCTTGCCCAAATTACCTTTTCGCCTTGCCGGGTTTCCTGGTAAACATACGATCTTCTGGCTTCCTCAAACTTCACCGAATCAGGTCGTTGATGATTTTTATCGACCTCGCCCTGATAACCTTTTATGTATCTGATATCGCGGTAAAACAAACCTTCATCCCGATCGTAAAGCGCACCATAAACATCCCAAAAACAGGCATCCATCCAATCGAGGTATTTTTGTTCGCCGGTAATTTTATGCAACATTGCCAATGCCGGTGGTCCGGTAAACAAACCATCTACATATCGCCGACCGCTTTCGAAATACCAATACAACGAATTTGAAACCGGATTTCGAATTTCAGGATTTTCGAAATGAGCAATTATTGGTTCAATTTTATACTTTTTTTTATTGTCCATGTAACTTTCAAGCCATGTTTGTCCACAGGTTAAAAGATTTACACCGCTTGCTCTGTGATCAGGTTTTAAAGGAGGAATTTGCCAATTCAGTTTTTCTCCCCAGGCATTACATTGTTCCAATAATTTTTTGTTTCCGGTTGATTGATAACAAGCCAAAACACCCGTGTAGTAAGTTCCGCGAATCCAATTATCATCTGTTTCTTTCCAAGGATTTGAATATTGGTAGTCGTTTACTTTCGAGATAATTAATTCGATAAAATCTTTTGAATAAATATTATGTTGCGCTTTGGGTGGAGAATATGAAACCAGCAAAATAATGATAATGATATAGATTATTTTATTCATAATTATTTGGCTAGAAAGTTAAACTTCGATTGGCGCAATTTTTTTGATTGACAATTTCAGAACGAACCAATTTATCATGTAAACTGACGATGCCACAAGAAAAATAAGGAAATAACTTCCAGTAGTTTCCAGAAGAAGTCCGACAAAAGTAGCGGATAGGGCACCACCTACAGCACCGGCAAATCCACTTAGTCCAACCATTGAACCAACAGCTTTTTTAGGGTAGATATCAGAAACAATCGTAAAAATATTGGATGCCCAGCCTTGGTGACCTGCTGCTGCTAAAGCAATTAAAATAACGGCCAGCCATAAATTCTGAGTTTGCGATACAAACATTACCGGCAAAACAACTATTGCACATAATAAGATTGATGTTTTTCGAGCAAAATCGATACTTTTTCCTTTTTCTATAAACCAAGACGAAATCCAGCCACCTCCTATTCCTCCAACTACTGATACAGTATAAATAACAATCAAAGGCAAAACAACTTCTTTAATGTTGGTTCCGTGTGTTTTACTCAGGAAATCGGGAATCCAGAACAAAAAGAACCACCACACCCAATCGGAAAGGAAACGCGTTAAACTAATAGCAAAAGTTTGTTTGTATTTAAAAAGGTCTATCCACTTAATGGATTTTTCTTCAATTAGTTTCTCATCATCCTGGTTAATATATTCCAATTCTTGAGTTGAAAGTTTCAAGTGTTTCCCGGGAGGTTGGTAATTAGTCATCCAAAAAACAACCCAGATAAAACCCAATGCGCCGGTAATAATAAATGCCCACTGCCATCCCATTGCCAGTGTAATTCCAGAAACGATTATCGGGGCTAAAATCGCTCCAATGGTTGATCCTGAATTAAATAATCCAGCGGCAAGAGCACGTTCTTTTTTGGGAAACCACTCAGCAACACTTTTAACTGCCGCCGGAAAATTAGCTGATTGTCCTAAGCCTAGTGTAAAACGAACAATAACAAAACTGACTACTCCGCGTGCAGCAGCATGTGCCATTCCGGCAATGCTCCACATTATAATGGCCCACAAATAACCAATCCGGGTTCCAAATTTATCGAGAAAACGGCCTGTAGCAACCAAACCAATGGCATAAGCAATTTGAAAAGCAGTAACAATATAACCATAATCAGCCTCACTCCAACCAAGATCTTCAGCAATAAATGGTTTTAAAATTCCTATTACCTGCCGATCTATATAATTAATTGTTGTGGCAAAAAATAGCAAGGTGAGAATTCGCCATCTGTAGTTTCCGGTTTTGGTAGTTAGTTTATTCACAGAGTTTATTAAAAGATTACAAAGCCAATATTTATTGAGAAAACAATGCAGGATCAACCACAAGGTATTTCACCGAAAGCCGCCGGTATGTATATGTAATATGTACCAATCCATCTTTTGCCTGAATAATTGCGGGGTAAGAATATTCCCCTTCCTGGCGTTCCAAAGTCATAACCGGCGCCCACTTTTTACCATCTTCTGAAATGGCAAGGTTCAGCATATTTCTTCCTCTTGGAAAATCCCCGCTTCTGGTTGTGTGGTTATAAATTAGCAGTTGACGACCATCGGCCAAAGTAACTGCATCGGTTCCTGCACTTGGGTTTGGAAGTTCTGTAGCAGTCATTTTGCTCCAGCTTTTTCCATTATCTTCAGACCAGCTTTGAGAAACAACTTTTTCTTTTGTCCTGCATAATATTTGCATTTCCCCATTGGGATAAGTTAAAATACTTGGTTGAATTGCATCGAATTCAACACCATCGTTTATCGGACCAACCACTTCCCATGTTTTGCCAAGGTCTTTTGTAATTTCAAAATGAACCATCCATTTTAACTGTGTACCATCATCAACTTCATTACTCGATGGACAAATAATTGTACCATCGGCCAGCTGAATTGGTTTATTTTTTACGGGGCCAAGCAAATGCCCAACTTTGTCGTTTTCGCCCAATTTAACCGGATTCGACCAGGTTCGTCCATCATTTTCAGATGTTACCAACATTCCCCACCAGTCGATCGGATTTGGCCCAACTTTATAAAACAACATCAACGGTCCATTTTTTGCTTGAAAAAGAACCGGGTTCCAGGTCGGATAACGCAAAGTATCGTTTTGATAGCCATCGGCAACTTCAACCGGTTTCGACCACGTTCCATCTAAATTCATTGAAACCCAAATTCCAACATCATCATGTTTCTCACCAGTTCCACCAAACCAGGCAGCAATAAAACCATCATCAACTTCAACAATTGTCGAAGCATGACACTCGGGAGTTGGTTTCCCATCGAGAGGATAAATTAATTCTCCCTTTAAATACACTCCTTCTCCAACTTTTGCCAAATCGGGAATATTAAATTTGTTTTGGGCAAATCCGACAATTGAAAAGCTGGTTAAAATTACAACCACAAAAAAGCATCTAATTAATTTCATATTTATTATTTTATTGATTTTCATTACAAAACTAACTTCTTGATTGAATAACAATTTTTGAATTCGCCCGTTTCACCTGAATTTTTATAAGGTAAATTTCATCTTTTTCAATTATTTCCGAACTGTTTTCCGGCGATTCTTCAACCACCGGCCTTCCATTCTTTTTATCCCAATAAACAGTTTGAAATCCAATTTCATTTACCACATATTCCAACTTTTTGTTTTCTAAATGAACATCCAAAATGGGAGTTGTTGAACGTTGAATTGAAATACCGGATTCTTCATTCGGAAGGACAAAAACGGCTACACTCGATTCCTTTTCTTCGAATTCAAAAGAGAGATTCAACTTGTTTTTCTCAACTGAAAATGGATAATTAATAACTGCTAATAATTTCTCTGAATTAAGGTCAGCAGAAAACTCTTTTTCAAAAGGGTTCTCTGAAAACAAAATAATTTGGCCGGCTGATTCTTTTTCGTTTATAATTGAATAGATTTCAGGAGAATCTCCAACTTTTCCAATTACCTGTGGATTTACATCAACTAAATAAGGCAATACTTTTTTCGACAATTGCACTTGTTTGCCCACCCATTTACGTTCGTCAGTGGTCATTAATTTAAGGTTTCCCCAAAATCCGTGGCCCGCAAGAAGCGAGTTGTTAATATTATATTTCATGCTTCCGGCAAGGTTTTGCGGATAATTTGCATAAGTAAATAGTTCAAGCGGAATTAGTCCTGCAAATTCGTTTGCAATTGTCCTCATCGACTGAGTTCGGAACGAAGTGTAATCGTTGTACCAGCTTGCCCCGTTATTCATCCAAAACATTTTCCCCTGGCTTAAAGGTGCCAACCCGTTCATAACACGACGCGCCTCGGTTAAATCCATTTCAATTATTAATTCGGGTTCATAATCGCAAAGAATTTCCATGGCGCGAACAACATAAATAGGCAGCAAATATTCGTAGCGCGCCCTGATTTCCGCCTCAGAATATTTATCGGAACCATGATACAAATTTGGCAAACTGCTGTAAAAAGTGTTGATAGCATCCCATTTCATAAACCGGCATCCCAAATCGATCATGTTTTTACAATCATCAATAAAAACATCGAAAAATCCACTTACAAAATCGAAAGCCGGGTGATCCCACTGTGCCATAATCGGGTTTCCCTCCGAATCTTTAATCACCCACTCCTGATTATCTTTATAACGTTGTGTGGTTGAATCGATTCCCATGGGCGAATACCAAAGGCCCATTTTTATACCATGTTTATCGAGACGTTTTTTAATTGGAGCCAGACCTTCGGTTAGCCTTTCTGTATTAGGATACCAATCGCCCTGTGTATTTCCCCAACCGTCGTCTAAAACAAAAATATCGACACCCAGTTCGGCGGCATTTTCTATCTCTTCGAAAATTCTTTCGTAAGTTAAAATCCCCCGCAAAGGTTTACTCCGGTCTTCGCGCTGCATTCCCCATGTATTGTAGTAGAACTCAGGAATTCGCGAGGCAGGTTTTTCGCAAATTTGATTAAAAAGATAATTACGGATCATCTTCTTTCCATCTTCTAAATCATCGCCTTTGTAAAAGCCGGTGGCAGTCCAAACAGTCGAATATGGATGTTCATTGTCAATGATTTCACCATCGAGATAAGCACCGCGCAACACTTCTACCGAAACATTTATATGATTACTCTGAACATTATTTGAAATTCCTAAAAATTTAAAATCTTCTTCCTGAATCGGGAAATTAAATACACCTTTTGTTCCCTGCATTGCATCGTTAATTTGATTACCGCTACCCAGTTTTTGCTCGTCGAACATCCCATTTAAATTATCCTGCGAAGCATGTTCATACGCTGTTAACCAACTTATCTCACCATTTGAAACTATAGAAAGCGGCCCTTTCAGAGACTGCAATTTTTCTGAAACCTGAGTAACAATAACATCAGGATAATACATGTGATTATCCTTTTTCTTGTCGCCAAAAGTAATTGGCTTTTTATCGAAACTGGCTATCCTGATTTCAGTAGATTCAACCGCTTTATTTAATTTATTGGTTAGAGAATACGACGGGAAACGAAAATGCAATTTCCCTGCATTCTTATTTAAAGTGAAGGATTTCCCATCCGCTTTTAACTCCAATTTTTCGCGTATTAACGTCGAATTCGGAAATATTTGTTGAAACAGAATAACTGTCAAACCCTCAACATTTTCCTTTACCCCTTCAAATATTATTGAATGTTCTGTTCCACCATTTCCCATTTTGCGCGTCGAATGGTCACGAAATACCCACAATTTATCGTTCGACGAAACCAATCTTTCGTTTAAAACAAACTCAAAATAGGGCTGGCCTTTTGTCTCATTTATTTTTTCCTCATTAGTTTTATCGAAAAACCAGACACTAATTTTGTCAGCTTTTTTATTGCTAAATTGGAATTTTTTCGAGAATATTTCATTTTCAATTATCAGAGAATTTGAATTTTGAAACAAATCGCATGAAAATAAGATAATCGGTAATAAAATAATCAGAATAATTTTTGTCGGTTTCATATTGGTTTTAGTTATAGATATAATTTTTATTTGGGAATAAATATAATGTTTAAAACTTGCTTCGTAAAGAAAAAGATAAAAACAAGTTTACTATTATTCCTTCTATTGTAGTTTGAGTTTGGCATAATTCCTTAATTTTGCCTACGATCGCAAATAATGAAAAAGAAACTTAACGAAATATCGGGATATTTTAAGCTTGAAAAACTAAAAAACGACAAGCGGATTGTGGTATTTATTGTTTGCCTTTCTATAGCCACTGTTCTTTGGTTTTTGAATGCTTTAAGCAAAGATTATTCAACGACCATTTCTTATCCTGTAAAATATGTAAATCCGCCCGGAAACCAGTTTCTTTCAAATTCACCACCGGCAAAATTCGATTTAAAAGTTGAAGCTCACGGATTTACGTTGTTGCGTCATAAATTAAATCTTTCGTTTTCTCCAATAGTTTTAAATTTATCAAGTACAACACAAAATCTTTCAGGGGAAAATGGTTCGTTCTCAATTCGTACCGAAAGCCTTCGACGCAGGATTTCAGATCAGGTGAGCAGCGAAATCCGGATTATCGAAGTCATGCCCGATTTTGTTATACTGGTTTTAGATAGTTTAATTACTAAAACTGTTCCGGTAGAAGTAAACATAAAAACCGGGTTTAAACCACAATTCTTTTTAAAAGAACCCATTTCTATTTCTCCCGAAAAAGCACAAATTACGGGTCCTGCAAATATTCTCGACACCATTTTTTCTTTAAAAACCGAAGTAAAAAATTATAATAAACTGGACTCAGATATAGAAAAAACTGTTGAAATTGTGCATCCCGATAAAACATCGGTTTTACCCGAAAAAGTAACTTTGAAAATCCCGGTTGAAAAATTTACCGAGAAAAAACTAAATGTATTTATTGAAGTAATAAACAAACCCGACGGAACAAAAATTAAACTTTTCCCTTCGGAAATTACTGTTACATTTTTAGTTGGATTGAGTGAATTTGAAAATATTACTGCAAATGATTTTAAACTATTTGTCGATTACAATTCGATAACAAACGATGGTAAAAACCTCAAAATCGATGTTGATTCGGAACCAGAAAATATTCAAATGGTCAGGATTTTACCCGAAACAGTTGAATACCTGATTGAAACCAATTAGGGTTTGTCAATAAAATCAGCAATTATTTAATTAACCAACATTCAATAATCAATAAACAACATTCAATAATTAATATTCAATGAACAATATTCAATGAACAATAAACAATAAACAATAATCGATGAAACCCGTTTGGCTACTGACGGATAAAACCCAAAAATCGATGTTCAAATACTATAAACAGTTTTTATTATTAAGATTTTTGTTATTGTGATTTATTTGATTTTTGGTGCTTGCAATTTGAGATTATTATTATTTATTTTAAACTCATACTGTAAAAGCAAATTCTCTTGGTTTCGTCAATTATAAAACACAGCAAAAAAATGACAGTAACTGTAGGCATAACAGGAGGAATAGGAAGTGGAAAATCAACGGTGTGCCATGTTTTTAAATTACTCCGTGTACCGGTTTTTGAAGCCGACATTGTTGCAAAACAACTAATTAATTCAAATGCTGAAATTAGATCAAAACTTATACACCTTTTTGGAGAGGGGATTTATACCATAAAAGGATTGATTGACCGAAAGAAACTTGCGGACATTATTTTTAATAACGACTTTCAGCTCGCAAAAATAAATGAGCTGGTTCATCCTTTTGTTAAAACTGAATTTCGAAAATGGCTTAAAATGCAAAAGTCACCTTATGTAATTCACGAAGCAGCCATTTTATTTGAAAGTGGGTTTTACAAAATGATGGATTTTACAATTCTAATCACAGCACCCGAATCTCAACGAATTGAAAGGGTAGTAAAACGTGGAGGAGTTAATGCCGCAGAATTAAAAAATCGAATAAACAAACAGTGGACCGATTCGGAAAAACGAGAACTTGCTGATATTGAAATTGAAAACGACAACAAAAACCTTATAATTCCAAAAATAATTCAAATAGATAAAAATATAAAAGAACATGGCAAAATTTGGTAAATGGATTGGTGGCGGGCTGGGCTGGGCTTTTGGAGGCCCGATTGGTGCAATAATTGGCTTTACGGTTGGCTCAATGTTCGATGGTGGAAAAGGGCAACAGCAACACGGAAAAAGCACTGGGTATTCACCCAAAACAACAGCTGGTGGTTATGTTATGAGCTTACTGGTTTTGGTAGCTGCAGTTATGAAAGCTGATGGGAAAATTTTAAAGTCGGAACTAGACTACGTTAAAAAATTTATGGTTCAGAATTTTGGTGAAGATTCGGCAACTGAAGCAATAAAAATGTTGCGTGACCTTCTTAATCAAACCATTCCGGTAAATGATGTATGTAGGCAAATTCAACAAAACATGAATTATTCGGCACGATTACAGTTGCTGCATTTTATGTTTGGGATTGCTCAGGCCGACGGACAGGTAGATGTTAACGAACAAAAAACAATTAAACACATAAGCAATCAAATGGGAATCGGCAATAGCGATTTCGAGTCAATTCAAGCAATGTTTGTTAAAAATACCGATTCAGATTTTAAAATCCTTGAGATTGACCCCACGGCTACCGACGCAGATTTGAAAAAAGCTTATCGGAGAATGGCCATGAAATACCACCCTGATAAAGTAAGTAATTTAGGGGAGGAATTCCAGAATGCCGCCAAAGAAAAATTCCAGAAGGTAAATCAGGCCTACGAGAATATTAAAAAGGAGAGGAATGTTGCTTAGGGGAGTCGCAGTTTACAGTCGCAGTCGCAGTCGCAGTTTACAGTCGCAGTGAACAGTTGCAGTCGCAGTCACAGTCACAGTTGCAGTCGCAGTCACAGTCGCAGTTGCAGTTGTATTTAGCATAAATCGGAACAAAACAATGAGGGTTATATCGACAAATATTGGTGAAGCAAAAACGGTTTTATGGAATGGGAAAGAAGTAAAAACAGGAATTTATAAATTCTCTGTTGAACATGCAATTTTTCTGGGAGCAGAAGATGTTGAAAATGACAATGTTGTTGATCGCCGGTATCATGGCGGAGTTGATAAAGCTTGTTATCTGTATTCTGCTGATAACTATGAATATTGGAAAAAATTACACCCAAATGTAAAAATGCCCTGGGGAATGTTTGGCGAAAACCTAAGCATTGAAGATTTACACGAAGCAGAAATATATGTTGGCGACATTTTTAAAATTGGTGAGGCTGTTGTTCAGGCAACTCAACCCCGACAACCCTGTTTTAAATTAGACATTCGGTTTGAAACAAAGGGAATGGTTAAACAATTTATTGACTCAGGATTTTCAGGAGTTTATGTTCGTGTACTGGAAAAAGGAAATGTAAAACGGGGAGATTTAATGGAGCTTATTGAAAGAAAAAACTCCAATTCAATTCAAAAAATATTTGAACTTTTATTTACAAGCGAATTTCAGGAAGAAGATATACAAAATGCAATTAACGATCCTTTTCTAGCAGAAAGTTGCCGAAAGGATTTGCAAAAAAAATGGGGCGCCAGGGATTTCGATTAAATCAGGAATTTGGGAGATTAATATAAATTGGGTTGTTCAACAGCTACTAAACACCCTAATTTTATACGATCCCTTAATTATTACTTTCTTTATTTTTATTTTTGATTCACCATTATAGTTCGCAAATATATCCATGTTGCCGTCCCACAGGGCGGACATTGGTTATGACTTGCAGTTAGCTCATCGTTTCTTTCTTGTTTTAATTTTTGGGACACCTTAGATATACAGCGCATTGTAAGGCGCTGATTACGTGCCTTATAACAAATTGACAATTATTAAAATTGACTGAATATTATAAAAACGATCGTTTTTCAATTATTTTGTTAATACCAAAGTAAATACTTTAAATTTCCACAATATGTAATTGCCTCACAGTATGAATGTTAAGAAAGAGTAGCATTTTTTTTATAATCGATTGTGAGTTAAAATAGCTCAACACAACATAATCGAGACACCCAAATCTCAAAATGCCACCCTATAAACAAAGGGATATAGAGCTTTTATCAGCAAAGTGCGAAAGACAGGAGTTCGCAAATATATCCATGTTGCCGTCCCACAGGGCGGACATTGGTTATGACTTGCAGTTAGCTCATCGTTTCTTTTAGTTCGTATGCCTTCTTGCTTATCTCTAATGAAGTACATGAAATCCCAATAATATTGGATTTTGAATCAATCAACGGTTTTACTGTCAGATCGTAATAATAGGGTTTTCCCTTGAGTGTTGTCCTGACTTTCTCCCGCAATCCTACACCGGTTTCTAATACCTTATTCTTAATTATTGTCAGCTTTTCTGCATCCTCAGCTAGAACCAAGTCCTCATCCTTTTTGCCTATAGTTTCTTCAGGTCTATACGCAGAATGAGGGTTATGTATCCATGTGTATCGCAACTCCAAATCCTGATTCCAAACTACAACAGGAGATTTTTCAATAGCAGCCAAAAGCTTATCACCTCTATCCCTAAGTTGGTTTTCGGTTTTCTTCAGATTGGTAATATCTGTAATAGTGATCATAACACCGTCAATAACACCGCTCCCCGTAGAATGCGGTAAGATACGCATGTTGAACCAACGCTGATCTTTAGATGCAATAACTATTTCCTTTAAAACCGATGTAGCAATTACCTCTTTTACGTCATTTTCCAATGTGTCATAGAGCAAATTGGAAACCAGATCGGTGATTGGTCGCCCACCATCAGCCGAGATGATATTGAAATGCTTCATTATTCCGGGTGTAACAGACTTGATTTTCATCTGTAGATCCAAAAAAATAGCACCTGATTCAGAATTCCAAAGCAGGCTACCCAGTTCATTGTGCATCTCTGCCAGCAACTTTCGTAATGTCTCTGATTGTTCGATTGCAATGATTTGTTTCTCTTTAGTTTTGCTCAATTCCATTTCTAGATCGGCGATTCGCTGATCCTTTGTCCCTGGTTGTTGTTTACTGACTTTATCTTCCATAGTTCTTTTACTTCTAATTGTTTCACATTCCTTGAGACTACGTAAAATATTATTGTTGATATTCAGTCTTTTATATTTTTTTAAATTTACTCTTTTCTTCCAATCTCTCTAACTCATTTTCGTTAGCAGAAGAAATTAATCTCGATTTCGTGATTTGGGAATGGCCAACGGTTTGTGAAATGTATTGCGTGATTAAATGTACAAAATTTTCAATTACGCACAGAGCCAATTCGTTTATTCAATATTTCAAATTTTCATTCAAACCGTCAGCTGACGGTCGAATTGGCGGTGTTGCAACAACGAGCCGAAACCCCCGCATACATATGACACTTTATTGAACTCGGATAATATATCATTTAGAACTATTAACTGAAATCGTGGGGTGGCAGTTCAACTTCTAAGATCTTTTGCACAATTGCTACCGGGTTTCAATGTGTACCAAAAATAGCAATATAAAATTAAAACAAATAAGACAATGTTTTAATTTTACACTTTTATTTGCAGGCCTGGAGAGTACAGTTTATGTGTGTGTTTAAACCAAAAATATTTTAAGCAGTTTTTACATCCTCCGAATTTCGACCTTCCCTGTATTCAGCAATAATCTGTTTCACCTGGCTTGGTGCAACCCGCCCAAATACTTTTTCGCCAACAGTAACAACAGGTGCTAAACCACAAGCTCCAACACACCGCAGGCAGTTTATCGAAAATTTTCCATCTCCGGTTGACTCGCCAACTTCTACTTTTAACTGACGTTTAAACTCAGCTAAAACCTGCTCGGCGCCACGCACATAGCAAGCCGTTCCCATACATATTGAAATTGGGAATTCACCCTGCGGAATCATAGTAAAAAAACTATAAAAAGTTACCACACCGTAAACTTTGGCAACCCCGGTTTTTAATTCTTTTGCTATTACTTCCTGCACTTCGGCTGGCAAATATCCAAGTTTTCCCTGAACACGGTGCAAAACATTTATTAATTCACTCTCTTTGTTTTCAAACTCAAAACAAATGTCTTTAATGAGTTGAATTGTATTTTCAGATAATTTTATTTCCGGCATAATATGAAGTTCTTAACTCGTTTGTAAATAAAATATAATTCTATTGTCTTATAATAATGTCAGCAGTCATTGGTCGTTAATACTAAATAGTCATTGGTCATTGGTCATTTGGCTTGGGTCCAATTGATTTGATATAGTTATTATGTCTTTTTCCTAATTCATCTAATTTTTCAATGAATTCATTAAAAGTGTCCTCTTCAATAAGTTTTCGGTTTTTAGCTTTTGTCAGCCACGTTTTTGTTTCTGTTTGAGACCCCCGAGAATAATATTGAAATTGACGATTCTCTTTATAAAAGGATTTTCCATAGCCTTCGCCAATATTTGCAGCTATTGAATCTACCTCTTCTATTAATTGTTTTTTAGTTGTCCATTTCTGAAAACTATCCCATTTTTCAATCTGAAAATATACATCATCTCCAATTTCCATTGCCAACTGATAAACAACTAAATCTTCCAATCTCATCTTAAATGGTATTATTAGTTACGATTATTTTCTTTTTCTAATGACTAACAACTTCCTTTTTTATTCCCAATGACAAATGACTAATTTCCAATGACTCAATGACTAATGACTTTCTTTATTCTGTCCGATCGAAATATTCAGTATGTAACAAATGATGCGCTTTTTCGCTCATTGGTTCACCAAGAAACTCTTCATACAATTTAATAATATGCGGGTTTTCGTGCGATTTACGCAGGGTTTTATTTTTGTCTTCCTGGTAAATTGCCATTTGACGTTTCTTAAGTATTTCAGCATTTCCGTGATGATAAGGCTGGCCACCACCACCGATACAACCGCCGGGGCAGCTCATAATTTCAATTGCATGAAATTCACTTTTACCGGCTTGAATATCTTCTAATAATTTGCGGGCATTTCCTAAACCGTGTGCAATTCCAATTTTTATTGGAAGTCCGTCGAAATCGATGGTCGCTTCCCGGATTCCATCCATCCCACGCAATTCATCAAAATCCAATCTGGGCAACTCTTTTTTAGTATGAATTTCGTAAGCTGTGCGGACTGCTGCTTCAATCACACCACCAGTTGTACCAAAAATAACCCCTGCACCTGTCGATTCGCCAAGCGGATTATCAAAATCTTCGTTGGGCAGAGTTTTAAAATCGATGTTCGAAAGTTTTATTAAAGCGGCCAATTCGCGGGTTGTTATAACATGGTCAACATCAGGATTACCATTTACTTTAAATTCATCGCGTCCGCACTCATATTTTTTAGCCACACAAGGCATTATTGAAACTACTACTAAATTTTCGCGTTCAACACCTAGTTTTTCAGCAAAATAAGTTTTGGCAATTGAGCCAAACATTTGTTGGGGTGAGCGTGCAGTTGATGGAATTTCTTTCATTTCGGGGAACTGGTGCTCAAAGAATTTCACCCAGGCCGGGCAACAAGAAGTCAAAATTGGAAGTTTTACATCTTTGTCGCCAGCCAGATGTTTCCCTAATCGATTAAGTAATTCTGTACCTTCTTCCATAATAGTCAGGTCGGCTGCAAAATCGGTATCAAAAACATGGTCAAATCTTAAGCGGCGTAAAGCGGAAACTAATTTACCTGTTACCAGAGTTCCTGGTTCCATCTCAAATTCTTCGCCTAAAGCTGCACGTACTGCCGGGGCAGTTTGCACAATTACGGTTTTTGCAGGATCGGATAAAGCACGGATTACTTTTCCCGTATCATCAACTTCGGTTAATGCACCGGTTGGGCAAACTGCAACACACTGTCCGCAATAAGTACATTCCGAATGGTCGAGGTTCATTTCAAAAGCCGGGGAAACAACCGAATCGAAACCACGGTTTATTGCTGAAAGAACACCAACTGTTTGTACTTCGTTACACATCATTTCGCAACGGCGGCACATAATACATTTATCAATTTCGCGAATAATTGCAGGCGAAGTATCTTCGCGATAATGCGATTGTTCGCCCGGATAATGAATTTTCCTGATTCCAAGTTGTTGCGCCATGTCCTGTAGTTCGCAATCGCCCGATTTTGCACAAATCAGACAATCTGCCGGATGGTCGGAAAGAATCAATTCCATAACTGTTCTACGGGCATTAATAGCCCGGATTGAATGTGAATTGACTACCATTCCTTCATGAACATCGGTGCAGCAGGCAGGTGCCAGATTTCGTCTTCCTTCCACTTCAACAACACAAACCCTGCAACCACCGGGTTTATTTTCAATATTTAAATCGTCGAGTTTCATGTGGCAAAGTGTTGGCACCTGAACGCCAATACTTGATGCTGCCTCTAAAATTGTAGTTCCCTTTTTTACTACAATTGGTTTATTATCTATGATAAGATTTATTGTATCCATATTATAATTATTTCCTGATTAAGTAAGAGTGATTGCATCAAATTTACATTTCTCGAAACACACACCACATTTAATACAAAGCGACTGGTCGATAAAATGCGGGGCACGTCGCTCGCCTGTAATTGCACCCACCGGGCAATTTCTAAAACAAAGTGTGCAACCTGTACACAAATCTTCAATAATATCGTATCGTAATAACGATTTGCATTGTCCCGCCGGGCATTTCCCATCTTTCACATGCGCCAGATATTCATCTTCAAAGTTTGCAATTGTTGAAAGTACAGGGTTTGGAGATGACTGCCCAAGTCCGCAAAGTGAAGTATCTTTTATAACATTGCTTAATACTTTTAACCGGTCGATATCTTCTTCCGTGCCATTGCCTTCGGTTATTTTTTCGAGAATTTCATGCAACCTTTTATTTCCAATCCGGCAAGGTGTGCACTTTCCACAAGATTCTTCAAGAGTAAATTCAAGGTAAAATTTGGCGATAGAAACCATACAATCGTCTTCGTCCATAACAATCATTCCACCAGATCCCATCATCGAACCTGCAGCAACTAAATTATCGTAATCTATTGGTGTATCTAAAAAATCTTTTGTTAAACATCCTCCCGAAGGACCACCGGTTTGCACCGATTTAAACTCTTTACCATTAACAATTCCGCCTCCAATATCGTAAACAACTTCGCGTAAAGTAGTTCCCATCGGGACTTCAACTAAACCTACATTATTTATTTTTCCGGCAAGGGCAAAAACTTTGGTCCCCTTCGATTTTTCGGTACCAATTTTATTGAACCATCCGGCCCCTTTATTTATAATTACAGGAACGCTGGCAAATGTTTCCACATTATTCACATTTGTTGGTTTTCCCATATAACCCGAAACAGAAGGAAATGGCGGTTTAAAAGTTGGTTCACCACGCAAACCTTCCATCGAATGAATTAGTGCCGTCTCTTCGCCACAAACAAATGCTCCTGCCCCATAACGCAGTTCAATATCGAAATTAAAACCGGTTCCCAGAATATCATTCCCTAATAAACCAAATTCGCGAGCTTGTTTAATCGCAATTTTTAACCTTTCGATTGCAAGCGGGTATTCAGCACGAATATAAATTAATCCTTTATCGGCACCAATGCAGTAACCGCAAATAGCCATTGCTTCGAGTACCGAATGTGGATCGCCTTCTAAAATCGACCGATCCATAAACGCACCCGGATCGCCTTCGTCGGCATTGCAAACTACGAATTTTTGGTCGGCCTCAACATTTTTGGTAATCTCCCATTTTAACCCGGTTGGAAATCCACCACCGCCGCGCCCACGTAATCCCGACTCTTTAATTTCAGCAATGGTTTGATCTTGGGTATATTCGGTCAGGCATTTTCCCAACGCAAAATAACCATCCTGGGCAATGTAATCTTCAATTTGCTCTGGATCAATTAATCCGCAATTACGTAAAGCAATACGAATCTGTTTTTTAGTATCGGTCATAATTATGTAGTTGAAATTTAATCGTTAATGGTTTTGAATGAGATTGGGATTTCACCCTCTATTTCCTCGCCCTGAATAATATAATTCTCAATAATTGATTTTGCCCTTTTTTTATCGACATATCCAAAAACCACAGGTTCAGAATCGGGGAGCTGAACTTCTACCATCGGCTCGGCGTAACAATAACCAAGACAACCGGTTTGTTTAATTTCAGCATCGATTGCCTGGTGCTCGCATTCCTCGATTAAAAATTTCTTTATTTCTTTTGCGCCCGATGCAATCCCGCAAGTTGCCATTCCCACTTTTATCTGGACCAAACTTTCGGCGGGTGTCCCAAATATTTGCTTTTTATGGTATTCGGATTTTAGATTTTTAAGATCTGTAAATGATTTAACTTTTGACATATTCTTTCGGTTAATAAAATGGTTATAAAATAAAGATGCGATTTACACCTGTAAAAAATTCAAAACTATGATTTTTATTCTTGTTTAAAACAACATGTTGCATAACATCTGAATTTGGTATTAAACCCCTCTTTTTCAGTAACAAAGATATCGTTTCAATATTGAAAATTGTCCATTTTCCTTGTAAAAAAAACAATGTTAAAAAAGATTTAAAATGAGTTGAAATAACATTTATTATTCATTAATTTTCCCCTTCAATTCTGACTATTAAAAACCGACAAATGATTTACGATAAAAAATCTTTTCAAACCGGAAATACAAACGATCCCGATTTCAATCAAAAAATTATTGATGCTTTGCCTGTTCCAATTTTTTATCGCGATTTAAATGGTATTTACCAAATGTGCAACAAAGCTCATGAAAAATTTACTGGCAGGCTCAGGGAGCAGATAATTGGCAAATCGGTGTTTGAAATCCATAATAAGGAACTGGCCGATATTTATTCGGGAAGGGACAAAGAATTGCTCGCAAATCCGAACGAACAGGTGTATGAAACTCAAATGATACACAGTGACGGAACAACGCACAATGTAATTTTCAACAAAGCAGTTATTAGAAACAATGATGATAAAATTATCGGGATTGTAGGGTCGATAAACGATATTACCGAACTTAAAAAAACAGAGAAACGCCTTGAAAGTGCTCAGAAATCGATGGAAGTTTCGTCGCACATGCTGCATAAAATCAGTGCAGGAATTATCATTATGGATGATAAATTTAAAGTTGTTGACTCTAACGAAAGTTTTGCAAAATTAATGGGTGAAGAAATTATTGAACTTTACAAAACAATTCCCGGATTAAGAGGTGCCGATGTAAAAGTAATGGTACCGGAAGTTATTTTTAAAATGTTGGCGAGTATTATGTCGTCGGGCGAAGAATTATTGGAACGCGACCTCAAAATTCAAAATAATTTACTCCACGTTTCTGTTATTACTTTATACAAACAACGTGTTGTGGGAGCTGTTATTCGCGACATGTCAGCTCCGATGCTGGTCCGCGACGAGATAATTAATCGTGCCCAACGTATAAACAAACAAAGTATTGAAACGGTGCAAAAAATTGCGTTCTTACTTGGAGATAATGCAGCAGAAACAGAAGAACTTTTAAATTCAATAATTCAATCGTACAGATATGGGGACGACGAGTAATACCAGTTACCACGTTGAAATTGATGTTCAGCAAAAACGGCCCAAAGGTGAAATTGCCTGCGGCGATGTTTTTCAATCGGACATTACTAAAGAAGAAGACCGGACGATTTTGGTCCTCAGCGATGGGATCGGGCATGGAATTAAAGCAAGTGTTTTAGCAACACTCACCGCTACCATGGCATTAAAATATACAAAATTGCATACTAAACCCGAAGTGGCAGCACGGATTATTATGAATGCCTTACCTAAAAGCAGCGACGGAAAAGAGAGATACGCCACATTTACCATTATTGAAATTGAACCCGATGGGCAGACAAGGATTATTAATTACGACAACCCGCCTGTTTTAGTAATCAGAAATGAAAAATCGTTTCAACCAAAAGAATACAAATTAGAAATACGGGGGGAAGAAAACCTTGGAAAGCTGCTTCGTTGCAGGGAATTTAAAGCTAAGAAAGAAGACCGGGTGATATTTATGACTGATGGGATTCCACAATCGGGGCTTGGGAAAAAAAGGTTTCCAGTGGGTTGGGGAATGGGAAAAATTGAAGGTTTTATATTAAACCAGGTAACCCGGATGCCCAATATTTCGGCAACAAAACTCGCACGTAAAGTTATCAACCAGGCAGTAATGAACGATAATTTCTCGTTAAAAGACGATTCCACTTGTGGAGTTATTTACTTTCGGGAACCACGGAAATTTATGTTGATTACGGGACCACCTTTTTATAAAATCAAAGACTTCGATTTTGTTGGCAGGATTAAAAATTTTAAAGGGAAAAAAATTATCTGTGGGGGTACAACAGCCGAAATTATTGCACGCGAATTAAATATTGAAGTTGAAATACAACATAGAATAAAAGAAGCTGATGCTTTACCTCCAAGTGCACAAATGGAGGGATTTGAAATGGTTACCGAAGGGATTCTGACCATGGGAAAAGTAGAGGAAATACTTGAAAACTATGACAGTGACACCAGGTTGGACGACAGCCCGCCCGAAGAAATTGTAAAACTTTTGTTACAACACGATAGTATCGATATAATTGTTGGGACCCGCATTAACTGGGCACACCAGGATCCCGAACAACCTCTTGAACTTGAACTCCGTAAGTTTGTGGTAAAACGAATAGTAAAAATCCTGCTACATAAGTTTTTCAAAAAAGTAAAGGTTGAATATGTATAAAAAAGTGGGCATAAAAAACCCTGACTGGCATATAAAAAATAGTAATTTAATACGATAAAAAACCAATTTTACATCCTGAAGATTGACTAAAAATTAGTGTAAATAGTTTCACTTCAATTAAGGGCATCTCTAAAAACTCCTTCGCATCAAAATTTTCAGAGTTTTTCAGAGACAATTCAAATTTTTGAAACACTATCGGGATAATGTAATAAAATTTGAAGCAGGATATGGAAAACTCTGAAAACCCTTCGGGAAAGAAGATAATAAACAATCTGACTGCGTTATAATTTTTTGAAATAGCTACGGCTATTCTAAAAAATTATGCCTTGCATATTATTCATTATCTTCATTTTTTGAAAGAAATGAGTTTT
>Ga0233437_1003038_pt1 | contig 23177 bp, 23 predicted proteins | sample SI_122_August201_FD_182714 | JGI IMG/M metagenome (GOLD analysis project Ga0233437, IMG submission 182714) | Seawater microbial communities from Saanich Inlet, British Columbia, Canada - SI_122_August2016_200_MG | ecosystem: Environmental > Aquatic > Marine > Inlet | place: Canada: British...
GATGAAATGGATAATGTTAATAATACAGATAATAATAAAATAAACAAAGGATAAATATGGGAAAATATAATGATAATTTTGGAATAAATAAGGAACAAATTTTAAAAATGTTAGTGGATGAAAAAGATGACCAGGATGAAGTTTTTAATCAGTATCAAGATATAAAGGAAAACAATGGTTATTCATTTAACAACGAAGAGAATCAGTCTTTACCTGTTATGCACTGGTTTCAAGAATCTCCAGAAGGCCGTGTTTTATTTTTAGTAATGTATACTTTTAGATGCAAGTGGAATAGATGTATTGGTTGTAATTTACCATCACAGAGTTCAAATGAAGATATAGATTTTAATATGATAAAAAAACAGATAGATTTTGTTTTTGAACATTTGGTATCATATGAAAGAGATAAAGGTAGAAAAATTGATAAAATTATTTTATCAAACAATGGATCAGTTTTTGATGAAAAAACATTTCCGAATTCATCATTAATGTATTTTTTATTAAAAATAAATGAACATTTACCAAATCTAAAAAAATTAACATTAGAAACAAGACCTGAATTTGTGGAATTATCAGAGTTAGAAATAGTTAGAAATATATTAAATGAAACAGGGAAAACAGAAATAGAAATAGCAATAGGTTTTGAAATGTTTGATGATTACAAAAGAAATAAAATATTTCAAAAAGGATTGTCTAAGAAACATTTTGAGCATTTTGTAGAAAAATTAGCAAAACATGAGTTTTCTTTAAAAACATATTTTATGCTAAAACCTATTGTAGGGATGACAGAAGAAGAAGGTGTTGAAGATATACTTCAAGCATTAAAATTACTAAAAACAATGGAAGAAAGATATAATATAGAAATAGCGATGCATTTAAATCCAACATATGGGGCATTAAAAACACCATTGGAAATTGGTTTTAAAGAAAAAAAATGGTCTCCACCTACATTTAAGTCAATTTCAAAAATAATAAACAAAGCGTATGAAAGTTCAATTGAATTACACGTAGGTTTATACGATGAAGGTCTTGCTGTTGAAGGGTCTAATTGGACATACAATACAAGTAAAAAAGACATAAATAGAGTTATAGAATGGAATAAAACCCAAAATTTAGGAAAATTTAATAGAAGCAAATAATGTAAAAAAGCAAAAAAATAATTGACATAATTCCTTTACTTTTGCTATGGGAATATGTTACCAAGTTGGATTATTATCTTGAATATAAGTGTTAAAAAAAAGTAAAGATATTTGTTTTGTTTTAAAGTTAAAAACTGAAAAAATATGATTTAAATGAAATGTAGTGTAGTTAAAATGTATTTAAATTCATATAGGTATCAGCTTTTATATACCAATTTTTGTTTAATTTATTATCAGAATTATTAAATAAAACAATAGTTTTAATGTTATTATCTTTTAATTCTTTATTAACTCCAAAGGCTTCGGCTAAAGTGTTGAAACCTTTAGAAGAAGTGAATATATTTTCACTTTTTACTCTTTTATTAATATTACTTTTACAATGGTGAATAATATCATTTTTCATTTTTTTTTATCAATTCTTTTTTGTTCCAATTGTCTTTTAATTTCAGATTTTGTTTGTTTAATTTTTTCTGGTTTAATATATTTAGTTGAATTACTTTCAGGAAAATGATGTTGTTTTAAATCATTTAAATTAGTAGGTAAATTATATTTAGAGGAAATTATATTTACTTCAGTTTGAAAAGGAAGAAAAAAGATATATTTTAAGGATTTAATTAATGATTTATACTCATACCTTAATAAAGGTAATTTAGTATTTTGAATACCAATATTATCTAATATTTTTTGAGTAGAAGAAGAATTAAAAAGAAAAATTATTTTCAGCAATATAAGTTGTTGTGTTTTATCTTTAATTACAAAATCCATATTTTTTTTTCATTAAAACAAACTATAGTAGTGTGATGAAGTAACAAAGAAGATAATTTAGAAAAACAATTAATTTTTTTCTTACATTTAGACATTTTTTTTCCATTTATTGGTATATTTATTGTTAAGATTGTATCTTAAAAGACTTAAAAGAAAAGAAATATATTAAAAAAAAAAATATAATATAATAATAAAAAAGGAAAAAAGTGTTAAAAAAAAAAGTAATTTTATTAATAGTAAGTATGTTTATATTTAGTGGTTGTGGTGATACAAAGTCAATAACACAAAGTACAGAAATAACTGGAAAAATTAAAAAAGTAGAAGGTATAATTTTAAAAACAATAAAAGATGAAAAAATAGAAATAGAGATAATACAAGATTTTTTAATTTCAGAACAATTAAAAGATAAAATAGTTTTAATTAATTTTTGGGCTCCATGGTGTGCTCCTTGTAAAAAAGAAATACCTGCATTAGTCAATATAATGAAAAAATACAAAAAAGATTTTATAGTAGTGGGTGTTTTGTTTGATGAAAAAACAAACAATGACAAAATAAAGGATTTTGTTAAAAGAAATAATATTAATTTTCCTATAACAATATCAAGAAAAGAGAATATGAAATTAGCAAAAAAGATTAATAATATACAAATGATACCAGAATCATTTCTATATTCAAAAGAAGGTTTTTTAATAAAGAAATATATAGGTGAAATAGAAGGAAAAATATTAGAAAGAGATATAAAAAAATTAAAAGATATTTAATTTTAATATTTTTTAAATAAAAAAAGTAAAAGTTAATCTAAAATAGAAACAACTTAAACTAATCTAACCAAAATAAAATAATTTTCATATATATAATGTCATAATTACTTATAACCAATTTTTTTTTAAGAAGTTCCTAATATTTTTTAATTATAAAAGTCTTGTATAGAATTAATTTCTACACATACCACCTGCTAACCAATAAATACCTAAAAATTTAGATTTTTGTTTATCAAGTTCTTTTATTTTATTGTTTAAAGAATAAATATCATAAGCAATATTAGTATCTTTACTAATCATAACTTTTCTACAAGTAGGACAATTAAAATGGTCTTCTTCACATTCAAATTTTTTAGCAATATCTAAATTAATTTTACTTTTACAATGTTTACAAGTTTTAAAACCTTTTAAACTTGATTTAAAAGAAGAAATTTTATTAGTTAATTTAGTAATTTTAGTTCTTAGACTTGATATTTCAGTATCAATTTTTAAAATAGATTTAGGGTCAACTTTTAATGCTCTTGTTCTTGAATCAATTTGTGATTGTTTAGATTTAATTCTTTTATCTAAAATAGGGAGTCTATTGTATTCAGTTTTAGAAAGATAAAAGAAAGTTTTTTTACAATCAGAACATTTAGAAGAGTAACTAACTTCTTCAGTTTTTGTATGTTTTCCACAATGAACACAAGTAACTGTTTTTCTTTTAGATTTTCTTTCACTTAGTTTAGTTTTAATAAACTCTGATTTGTCATTTTTTAAATCTTGTAATTCAGAAACAAGTTTAGAATATTTTTCATCTTTTTTTAAAACACTAGGGGTAGTTTGAACCATAACAGCATAAACAGGCATATCTTTAGAACTTTCATTACAAAGAAAATCTGCTGCTTCAGATTCATTGTTAAAAGTTTTATTTAAAATAATAGGACTTCCATGTTTAGCAGACCAAGAACCACTATAACCTTCCTGGTGACCATAATAATTACCATCTTGTTCAATAAGTTCATTGATAATATCTCTAACTATAACATCTTGACTTTGATTAATACTTTTGATTTGTGAAACACTTCCCATTTTAAATCCTTTTCTTTCTTTCTTTGTATAATTATATACAAATCTACCTTAAAGGTAGATTAAAATCAAGGTAAATGAGATTTAAAAGAAGAAGGAAACTAAGAGATTTTTTCAAGACTAACAAAATTTTTAGAAACAAATTTTTTTAATCTATTACCTTCAATATCTTTAAACCAAATATATGTATCCTTGTCATGGTTAGAAGAAGATTCAGAAACATAATCTCTATCTAAAGTTGCTTTTCTAAAAACTAATTCACCATTAGTTTTATAAAAGGAAATATTAGAGATTTCATTTTGTTTTAATGCTTCAATGATTTCAGACTTTTTAGAATTTTTATCTAAAGAAGAAAAAGAAATATGATTAAAGTTACCTAATCTATCAGTAGGTAAATTAGTTCTTAAAATAGATTGTTTCATACTATTTTTAGTTAGTTCTATTTCATCTTCATTCTCATAGAAAGATATAGCACTGATATTTTTATAAGAAAGGGGGATATCTATTTTTCTTCTTACAATTTCAAAACAATCATTAGACCAAATACCCCTGAAATCATGGTCAGGATGAAAATCACCACCACCCATAGAACAAGATTCAGAATTAGTTAATAATGGGAAAGGGTGGATTAAATCACTTCTATCAAAAGGAGATAAGTATTTATATTCAGATAAATCTATATATTCTTTTTTTGTATTATTTAAGATAATAATATCACAATAAGAACTAGACATATATTGATAAGTTCTATTAGAAAAATCATTGTCTTTAAAATCATTCCAATCAAATTGTGTATTAATTTTGTTTACACAAACAGGGTTTGATAATTCGTATTTAGTAAATGTTTCTTCATCAATATCCAAGTCAAAAGGAGCTTCAAAATCTTCTAAAGATAAAGTAGTTTCATCGTAATCACAAGACCATTGAAAAGGTCTATTTTTCCAATTACCTGATTCAATCATAAATAATGATTTATCAACTAGTTGATTATTAAAGTAAGAGTGTTCCATAAGTTTAGAACCCACAAAATCGTCTAATTCAACTGTTTCTATTCTTCTATCTACCTGACATGTTGGTTTGTAATATGAACCCATTTTAAATCCTTCTTTGTGTTTGTTTTTTGTATATATAATTATATACAAATCTACCTTAAATATAGATTAAATATAGATTTATATATAAAATCAAGTTCTAATATAACTATGTTTTAAATAGAAGAGTTAATTAGTTTTGTTTAATTGAGAATTCTAACTATATTAGTACTTGGCATAACCCAAGTGTTGTTTTTATAATTATATAAATAACCTTTACAACCACTTCTTTGAACACCGGTTATTTTATAACTTTTGTTAAAAATATCAACAAAGTATTCACCAATGTATTTAATATTTAAAGAAAAAATATCCATTTTTTGTTCAAATTCTTCAAAAGTTTCAGGAGTACTAGAATAAATATTTCTATTAATATCATTTTGATGTATATTTTTTAAATTAGTTATAAAGTTTTTTTTATCTTCATCATTAGGAAACATAGTTTTAATATAATTAGAGAAATCACAATCTTCTTCTAGTAAAACATTATTTTTGTTAAAAAATGAAAATGAAGTTGGTTTAAAACCTTTAATATAAGCTTTTTTTAATTGATTAGGTGTAATTTTTAAGTATCCATGTCCTGCAGTATTTATAAATGTCATTGTATGGCCTTCTTTTTTTTATATATATAATTATATAAAAACCTAACTTAAAAGTAGATTAAAAGATAATTATAAAACTTTAATAATAGGTAAAGGTGGATTAAGGTTTAAAGAAAGAAATGTAATTTGTATAAGGATGTAATGTTAATGATATTTCATTTTTTATAGATAGGTTTGATTACTTTTAATCAAACCTATTAATTATGGAAGATAAAAAGTCTTCCATTTAAATTATGATTAATTAGTGTTAACCAACAAACACTCTTGCATCATCAAAGAAAGAAAGGTAAATTGAAGCAATTGCAATTGCTACTAATAAAAATCCTATAGTTTTATCCAAAATAAACTCCTTATTCTACTAATTTTCTATGTTTGTGATTATCAGGACTATTAAATTTAATACTATTTAAGTCTTGATTAATTTCATAGAATTTTGTTGCATTGTCAGATTGTACTTTAATTCCATAGTAGCTTAAACCACCAAGGATAGAAAGTAATAAAACAACAGCAACCAACATACCACTTATACCGTGAATGAAAGAGAATACACCTCTTTCATTGTCATTCATTTGTGTATTACCAGCCATATTATTCTCCTAATGTTCTTAAGTAATTAGCAACGCCTTTTACTTGTGTATTTGTTAATCTACCATCAAAACTTGGCATAGAACCAATTGAAGATTTTTTACCATCTTTAAGAACAGCAGCAACTAAACTATCGTCATAACTTCTGATATTTGGACCAACATGAGCAATACCATTTCCATCCATACCATGACAACCAGCACAAGCAGCATAAGCAGCAGGAGCCTCACCTTTAAATCCACCAGAAACAAATTTTGCAACTACTTCAACATCAGGACCAAAAGCCATACCAGCAGGCATTCCACCAGGGTAAGAAGATTTAAAATTATTTGAACCATTGTTGATAACTTCAATAACAGAGGCTTTAGAAATTCTTTTTGTTAAATCTTGTGCTTTACCTTCAATACCTTCAGCATCAACACCATGACAAGGTGCACATTGAACTAGATAAATAGATTGTCCCATAGAAGATAATTCTTCATTAGTAATGTTGTGCCATTTAGATTCAAATTTAGATTGATGTTCTAAAGTTTCTTCATTCCATTGACCAACTTGTGAAAATTGGTTTGTAGGGTATCCAATAAACATATACCATAAAGACCACACAAGTGTTCCAATGAAAGCAAGTCCCCAACCAGTAGGGATTTTATTTTTATATTCACCAATACCATCCCAATTTTCTTCTGATAATTCACCAGAAGCAGTGTCATTTTTAATTTGATTAACATATTTTAATGCAACAAATACAGTTATACCAATAATTGCAAAACCTGCAAGCATTGTAAGGTCATTGATATAATCTTCACCTAACTGAAAAGCATCACCTGCAACAAAGTAAGTACCAGCCATTAAAGCTATAATAAGTATAATACCACCTAAAATCATAGATTTCATATTATATTTCTCCTTTTTTAATATTATTAAATTCTCTTTTTTCCAAAGTGTTGGAATCAAAAGAATCATTGTGAACAATTAAAGAATATTTTTCAAAATCTCTTTCACCACTTTTTTGTCTCTTGTATAAAGAGTATGCATAGCTATAAAAAACTACACATACAAAAAAAAGTAAAGAAAATTTTGCATACCCTTGAAAAGTCATTAACAATTCATAATCCATTATAAATTCCTATTTTAAAGAATTTAAATAAGCAATTAAGGCAACTATTTCAGGAACAGTACCATTTGCAACAGCATTTTTCACTTCTTGATTTTTCATATCAGCAACAATTAATTTAGCTTCTTCTAAAGCTAAAACTTTGGCTTCTGACCATGAACCTAGTTTAGGCATACCCTCTTGATCATAAGGAACTGCAAAAACTTGCTTTTGTGTATTTGCATTTGCATAAGCAGTTGCAATATCAGCTTTATTTTCAAACATATGTGGATATGCAGGCATAACTGTACCAGGTACAACTGAAGCAGGATTCATCATATGATTTTCATGCCAATCAGTAGTTCTATAATTACCAACTCTCATTAAATCTGGACCAGTTCTTTTTGATCCCCATAAGAATGGTCTATCATAAGCATATTCACCAGATAATGAATACATACCATATCTATCTGTCTCAGACTTAAATGGTCTAATCATTTGTGAATGACAAGCATTACAAGAATCTTTAATATAAACTTGCCTTCCTGCTAACTCTAACATTGAGTATGGTTTAGTACCAACTACTGGTTGAGATTGTTTAGCAAAATCAGGAATTATTTCGATAATTCCTGCAAATGCAACTGTTAAAAATACTGCTACCGCAAAGAAAAACGGTCTTTGTTCTAACCAATGAAACATATTATTCCCCTTTCTCTTAAGCGCCCATAGGCGAAGTGTTTGTAGGTTCTTTATCTAGAACTCTACCACAAGTTGCTGTTTTGTACATATTGTAAGCAAACATTATGAAACCAACAAAGTACATTAACCCACCTATTGCTCTAATTGTATAATAAGGCTGAAGTACATTAACAGTATCAATAAACGAATAAACTAGTGAACCATATTCATCATATGCTCTCCACATCATACCTTGTGTGATACCAGCGATCCACATAGAGGTAAAGTAAAGTACAATGGCAACAGTTTGTAACCAAAATTGTGTTTCCATTAATGACTTAGAGTAAATTTCTCTTTTGTACATTCTTGGAGCCATATGGAATAGTGAAGCCATAATCATGAATACAACCCAACCAAGAACACCATCATGAACATGACCAGGAATCCAGTCAGTAAAATGTGCAATAGCATTAACAGATTTAATAGCTTGAATTGGACCTTCAATAGTTGATAACATATAGAAAGTTGAAGCCATAATTAAGAACTTAATTAATGGATTTGTTTGTAATTGTTGCCATTCACCTTTCATAGTCAATAACATATTAATAGCAGAACCCCATGAAGGTAAAATAAGAACAACAGACATAACAGAACCCATAGTTTGCATCCAATCAGGAACAGTAGAATATATTAAGTGATGACCACCAGCCCAAACATAAACAAATAATAAACCCCAGAAAGCTAAGATAGATAACTTATATGAGAATACATTTTGTCCAGATTCTTTTGGTAAAAAATAATAAATCATTGCAACAAGTGGAACAGTAAATACAAAGCCAACAGCATTATGTCCATACCACCATTCAACTAAAGCATCATTAGTACCTGCGTATGCAGAAATAGAATGCATGAAACTACTTGGAGCACCATCAGCAAATAACATTGTAGGAACTTCCATGTTGTTGAATAGATATAACATTGCAACTGCTAAGAATGCAGCAATGTAATACCAAATTGAGATATATAAAGTTCTTTCTCTTCTAATACCAATAATACCGAAAATTGAAATACCCCATAAAACCCACCATACAACTACCATTAAATCTAGTGGCCACTCTAATTCAGCATACTCTTTTGAAGTAGTAATACCTGAAAGTAAAGTTACAACTGCTAATAAAATTGTAATAAAGTATAATACGAAATGTAGCTTAGCTACACCCATTAAAAAAGGTGATTCTTTTAAAGAAACCTTTAAAACTCTTTGCGAAATATAATACCAAGTTGCGAAAATACCACTAAGGGCAAAACCAAAAGCCACACCATTTGTGTGTAAAGGTCTTAATCTGCCAAAAGTACCATATTCACCAGCTAAGTTATTTAATTCTGGGAATGCCATTTGGAAAGCAAGAATAACTCCAACCAACATACCAATAATTCCAAATAAAATAGTTGTGAAAGTAAACGCTTTTGCTATTGAGTAATCATACTCAATCATTGTATTGTTTTGCATCAATATCCTCCTATAATTTAAAAAAAATAAACAAATTTATCATTTGTTGTCCAAATTATATTCTAAAAAACTTAAAAGAAGATTTATTTAAAAAATTATAAACAAAAAAATATTAAACTTAAAAGAATAACAATTTGTTAATATAATTATAAAAAAAAGAAAAAAGAAAAAAGTAACAATTAGAAAGTATTCATGAAAATTATGAAAAAAAGTAAAATTATTTAAATATTCACACTTTATGGTGAGGTCTTTTAGATTTTATAATTAAAATTTAAAAATCATTAACACCTAAACTTTTTTTTGATGTTTGGTTTTCTTCTTTCTCTGTATCTAATTTGTATAGTACATCTAATATAGGTTTGATTACTTTTAATCAACCTTTTAATTATGTAATATATGTTTAATAAAAATAAATCTCTTAAAGTAAAAGATTCTGAATATAACCCAATTAGAGAAGAACTAGAGTATGAAATGGATAGAAAAATCAATATTTCTTTGTCTAATAATTGTGGACAACAAATAACTCTAACATATCAAGTTATTTAAAAGATTTATTATGAAAAAAGTTAAATCTAATTTAAATGGAAAGATTAAATACAAATTCTTTTAATTTTCCATGTTTTAAATTTATTTTTTTTTCGAATAGATTTAATGATTGAATTTATGTTTTTTTTGGTGGTATTATTACCACTTTTTTGATTTTTATTTATTTTCTTTATATTACCACTTTTTTGATTTTTATTTATTTTCTTTATATTTTGACTTTGTTTTTTTATTGTTATTAATTTTTTTTCATCAAAAGATAAATTATATACAAGGTCTGACATTTCAACTTTATTTTTTCTTTTATGTTCCAATAAACTTGAAGAAGCAGTTTTTATAAATTGTTTTTTGTTTACAACTATTCTTTTTGTTCTTCTAAATTGTTTTTTATAAAAACCTTGATCTTTTATTCTTATTTTAGACATGTCTGTTTTAGTAGTAATAGTAATAAATTGTCCATTAATTGAAGGTGCAGATTCAATAATTGCAAAAAAACCTTCTTGATTTACTTCCCATGTACTTTTTTTATTATCATTGATATCAGATAAAAACCTTACAAAATCTGGCATAGGATTATAGACACCAGAAATATTAATATTAATTAAACTTTCTTTTGTGGTATTAAGTGATAATGGAGACCATCCATGTATAGTTTCTTTCCAATCAAAAATTATTTTTTGTACCATAGTTTCTTTCCTTTGTTAAATTATATTTAAAGTAGTTGTTGTTTTATGTATATCTAATTTCCAATATGTAGTTCTTCTTTTAAAGATTTACATAACGGATCTTCAATTAAACAATAAACGGTGATTAAACCAAGTGCAATAGGTATTATAATTGCATTAAACGAATGAAGAATGAAAGAATTGGTTTCTATAAATAGGTAATTCCATAAAATTGTAGCCCCAAGAAAAGGACCTAATAAATTCTTCAAGATAAAACCTTGTTATTATTTATAAAATCAATTAAGTCTTTCTTCCAAATAGAAGAAGAAGAAGAAAAAAAAGTAGAAGGTATATTAGTGTAAGAATAAGAATCTAATTCTTTTCTAACTAATATAGAAGAACATATAATGACAGGAATATCAATATTTCTATAATTAATTTGGTTTAGAACATTTATACCACCTTTAGTGTCTATACTACCATTATGAGTATTAGGTAATTGCATATCTTGAATTAATAAATCATATTGGTTAGTCATTAATTCTCTAATTGTATTATTTGTTTGTTTACTTCTATTAAAACTAATATCATCAAAATTATCATCTATAACTTTTTTTATTTTTTCGTATTTGGCATCAATATCTTCTGAAATTAATATCTTCATTTAAAATACCTTTTATTCTTTTTTTGATTGAATTATAGCATAAGTATACTTAAATATAGATTGTTTTTATAAATACTTAAGTAAAACAATCTTCTAACTAAACTACCACACACTAGAGTGTATAGGTTTTAATATATAAAAGTTAAACTTTCACTAACTTACACAATTAATATTTCATTGTGTTTAATAAATAACCTCATTATTAATATTAAAATAAATTAAATTGTATAATTTATTATTATTTTTATGAAGTTAGTAGTTGTTGGATAAGTTCTGGGTATGTTAAATTTTTAAGAGTATACGATTTACTTGATTCTTTATATTGAGAATCAATTTCACCTTTTTCCAAATCACTAATAGTATATTTTTTTGAGTATTTATTACAAATAATATCACCATTATAAAAGAAAACTTCTAGTAAGATACCAGATAATAATGTAATTAAAACTTGTTTTTCTTCTTGTAAAGTTCTAATGATTTTTGATTGTTCATTTTGATTGCAAATAACCTTACCAGATAAAAAAGTAAAGTTTTCTCTATTATCTGTATCTTCTAAAATAGAAATATTGTTATTATTATAAAATTTTTCAATATCTGATTGTTCTTGAGTTATATTCATTTTATCTTCTTTCTTTTTGTATATATAATTATACACAAAAATACATTAAATATAGATTAAGTAGATATTTTTAATTGTTTAGATTTTTCATATTAATTATCATTTTCGATAAAATTAAATTGAGAATCAAATAAAAGTGCTTCACTACTTTTACCAGTACTATATAAGTCACTAGACTTCTCTAATATATATTTTTTAATAATAGACTTTTTAATTTTAAAATCTTCTTCATTTTCAAATATAATTAAAAAGTTCTCTTCAATAGTTTCAACACTTGAATTTAAATCTAGTTTATATTCTTTCTCAGTGTAATATTTATTTATTTCTTCTAACATTTGATTTGGTTCTATATAAATAAGTTCTGTCATAACTTCATCATCACATAATGTATCAGATAAATCAACACTAATAGTAAAAAAATAATTTAAGTTAATTTCACCTGTTGTTTCTAATTTATAAGGACCATACCCCCCTTTTTCTATAGCTAAACCACCAAAATATCCAACTGTTCCTTCGGAAATATTTTTCTCAATAGTGGTAGGTGAGAGATAAGGTGAATCAATAGATATGTTTTTAAACATAAATTTATCATCTGATTCTAATATATCAGTAACTTCTTGAGGTAATACACAATTTTTTCCTTCAATGTTGATAAAACGAATTGAAGTGACTTCAACACCAAAATGACAAAGTACATCATTATATTCAGAGAATTCAACTTCAAAGCCATCATCTAATATAGAATCACCGTGTATATCTTCATCCATAGATATTTCTAAACAATTTTCTTGTTGAAGTTCAAATAATTTATCATATAAATCTATATCTTTCACTGTACCTAAATTGTATTCACCACCAATTCCAAATATTTCAATAAAATATTGTTTCATAAAAAAGCCTTTTTTTTTATATTATATAATAATTAAGATTAAAAGTATCAAAAATACCTATTTTTTAATAGGCATTTCTCTCATAACAGTACTAATAATAAAAGACATTAAAGAAGAAGTTCTTCCTTCATTTTTTAATAAATCATTAAAAATATCCCAAGTGTGAATTACAGCAAGTTTATTAGCAGTTCTACTTGATTCATCATCTGAATAACCTTTTTGTACTAAAACTGATTTTACTGCATTATATAAATCATTATAAACTGAATATGAAGAAAATTTCATAAAAGATCCTTTTATTTTATTATACAATAATAAAACTTATTTTATATTTAATTTATCTGCTCTAGGATAAATAAATACTGCTTTTCTTAAAACAAAAATTTCTTTTGGTTTTTCAATAGAATATGCTTTTAACATTACAGTTATAGGAGTACTTTTAGCACTACTTGAACTTAATTTTTGTGTAGTGGATAGTCTAATTACTTTTTTAGCAAGTTTTCCCTTACTTAATTTAAATGGTGTAAATCTTTTAATATCAATTTTACCAGCATATTCCCCTACAACTTCAAGATTATATGTATACGTATTTTTTTGAGTATTTTGGAATAAAAGGACAAAATTGTTAACTACTCTTTTTCCATCGTCTTTAATTTTATACAATTGAGTTGTTTTATTTACATTAAGTAACATATACTCTTTTGTGCCACCCATAATAATTAACATAGAGAAAATAAGAAATAAAACAATACCATACATATAGGTTTTTTTTCTAAAAAAATTAGTTTTTGTATCATTTTTTATTTCATTTGTACTTGCCCATTGAACTAAACTATCTTTACCTTGTTTTCCCATTACAGTAGTACAAGCATCTACACATTCAAGACAATTGATACACTCAAGTTGCATACCTTTTCTAATATCAATACCTGTAGGACATACAGTAACACAAGATTGACAAACAACACAATCTAAACCATCAGGAACATCTGTATATTTAAAAATAACCTGTTCACTATCTTCATAAATTTGACCACCTCTTTTTTCACTATAAATGGCTTGAATGGTGTCATCATCATAAAGTACTGATTGAACTCTTGAATAAGGACAAATATAAATACAAAAATCTTCTTTTAGCCATACAACATCATAAACTAAAAATACAGAAATACTCAAAAGCATACCTAATAAAATAGTATGATCCATAGGATTTTCCATATATGTAAAGAAATCAGCAGGTGGTACAAAATACCACATGAAATCAGCAGCAGCTAATAATGAAAGTGAGGTCCAAATTAAAATAGCAATAATTCTTTTAAAAACATTTTTAGGTTTAGACCAATCAGGTTCCTTTTGTTTATTTTTAATTTTTCTTAAACTAAGTAGTTTAGTTTCAATTAAATCACGATAAATAACTCTAAATATTGTTTGTGGACAAGCCCAACCACACCAAGCTCTTCCACCTACAGCAGTAACAGCAAAAATACCAATAAATAATAACATTAATAAAAATGGCATCATATATAATTCTTGCATATCAAACGCAGTACCTAAAAGGTGTAATTGTTTTTTATCAAAAGATAGTAGAAAAATTTGATTTCCGCCAATTTGGATAAAAGGTGTAATAAGTGCAACAACAGTGGCAACTATATATATCCAGTATCTTTTAATTCTATAATTCATTTGTTTTCCTTTTTTCAAATATAAGTTTTAATTTTAATTATTATAACTTTACATTATTATATTTAAATACTATTATAATCAAAAAAAGATTTTTTAAGCATAATTAATAAAAAATGACAAAAAAAAAGATTTTTTAAAAAATACACCATTTTTTTAACATATTTTTAAAGTGTGTTGTGGTTTAATTCATATATTTTCATTATTTCTTCTTCAAAATTATTATCAAGAATTGTTTTTTTTATTAAGTTTTCTACCAATTTAAAAGGTTGTTCTAATTTATATACATCTTTTAAAAAAGTTTTAGTTTTGATTTTCTTTGCTGTCTCAGTATCAGGGATATATATATGAGAAATATAGTTATTTCGATCTAAAATTTTATGTACAAAAGTTTTTCCAGATAATTGATTACATATATTTGTAATATGATCTTTAACAAATTGTTTTTCAAATTTATACAGTTTGAGATTTAGTTTATCTAATTCTTCTTCTCGACCATTTGCTCTTGTTTCAATATTCCATTCAAAATATTTTGTATCAGAAACATTTGAAAATTCTTTACCAGGTGCATGTGTAATTACTGAAGGAATTAAGTCTTCAACTTTTTTTCTTACTATTTCACTAATTTCATCAAAAAAATAAGATTCTATTGAATCAATGCTACCATAAACTAATTTTTTATCATCAACCCATCTACACCAAGAACCCCAAGAATAGAATTTTGTATATTCTTCACCGTAAATTGAATTTTGATTGTCAATTATTTCATTAGTCAAAGTATTAACTTGTTTAGTGTAATCTTCTGTTCCTTCTTTTAAATCAGGATAATCTTTTTTCATTTGATATTGAATAGCATTAATTGAATCTATTTTGAAATGTTTTTTTTGAAATTCCCAATTCTTTTTTGTATATTCAAAAAGATTGTCTTTTTTATAAAAATCTTTATTTTTTTCACCAAGTTCTGTAATTTTGAAATAAAAAGAATCTTTATTTTTACCAGATTTAATAATTTTTTTCAAATTAATTGAATCTTGTTCTTTGTCTTTAATTTTATAATTCATAAATTTAAATACAATTTGATTAGTACTCTTTTTATCAGTACCAATTTTTTTCTCATTTTTCTTTAGTTTTTTATCTAATCTTTTAAGATTTTTTCTTAAAAATCTAACTTCTTTCTTTGAAAATTTTTGATTTAACATAATAACCCCTTTTATATAATGTTTTAAACTTTATATATTATATATAATAATTATTAAAATATCCTTAAAGATAAAATTAAGCAATTGTTTTTTTATTCCTTTTGATTAAAAAATCCATATGTTCTGGCATAGGAATACCTATGGAAATATAATCCATTTTTTGATCAAATGACAATTCTTGATTAAATAGTTCTTGAATAATTTTTTTTGGTATTTTTTCTCCATTAAATAAATTTCTCTCTATTTTTTGATTTAGTAGAAGTTTTTTAGAATCAAAAAAAGTTTCTTTTTTTGATTTTTTAAAGAAAACATTAACATTTGTATTGTCATCAGAAATAACTTTAGAATTGAAACCTTTTAAATTACTTAAATATTCATCTTTATACAAGAATTCTTCTTTTCTATTATAAAAATTAGAAGATTTTAATAATTCTTCTTCTTGGTTTGCTTCAATCATTAAATAAACAGATAAAACTTGATCTAAAATAGGACTTCCAGGAAAGGTTACACATAGATTTGATAAGAAGTTATTATCTTTACTATATAGTTCTAAACTATATTGGATAGAATTATTATTAATATTTTTGGTAGCTTCTAACAGACAATTATGTAATTTTTTTAATTTATAATTATATAAATTACCTTCTAATTTAAAGCCATCACCACTAATAAAACTTTTAGATTTTGAAACCCCTAAAAACTTATTTAAAACATCAAGAGATTTATTAAATATTCTTTTGACTTTCTTATCTTCTTTTTTACTTGTTTTAGAAACAATTGACTGAGATTCTATTATATTTAATGGTTCCATATTAAAAATAATATCAGAATCTACTTTTCTATGGGTTTCATAAAACCATCTCATTGATTCTTCAAATGTATGTTTTATATTTGAAGTAAATAAATTGTATTTTACAATATATTTGTTTAAGTAGTTAATAATAAAGTTATCAAATAAAAGTTCATGATTCTTAATTAAAAATATTTCTTTAATTGAATTTGATTTAATAATAAGTTCTTTCTGTTCTTCTAATTCATCATCAACACTTAAAAAAACAAAAGAAGATTCTTCTTCATTCTTACCTAAATAATGATTTTTTAATATATTAACTAAATGTAATTTAATTTCTTTTAATTGAAAAGAAGATTCAGTGATAAAGTAATAGGCTAAAAAAGATTTTTCAATATCTGAAGATTCTTCTTTATACCATTTTTGGAAGTTAATTTCAATGTCTCTATAGATATTTCCATTATCATGAATATAATCAACATCTAAGTTCATTAGTTCTATTGCAATTGGAACTTCAGGTGTTAATTGTAATTCTTCATACATTGACTGAAAAATATAAGAAGTATCTGAAGACATTTTCATTATAATTATCCTGCTATTGGTGGTTTGGTTGCAACTAAAGTTGTATTTTCTTTAAAAGTATCATTGTTTACGATATTTTCTTTATTTAATGTTGATTTAACTTGATATTCTGAATCGCTAGAGCCAGAACCTATTGTTGCTTCTTTTGATTTTTTTAAAAAAATATCTAAATCTTCATCTTTAACAATAATTTCTTTTTTATTGATTAATTTACCAAAATTATTTTTATTTAATTTTTTTTTATTTTTAATTAAACCTAAAAATTTACTTTCAACTACAAAAAAGACATAACCTTCATTCATTTTTTTTAAAATTACATTTTTCATATCTTCGTGATCTTCTTTTCCCCAAGCAACATTTAAATCCCCGTGTCCATTTAAAAACATACAATTGTGTTCTAGTTTGTGTTTCATGATATTTCCTTTTTTTATTATCTTAATAATACAATAAATTACCTTAAGTGTAAATTAGAAAATGGAAAATGAACATAAAAATTAAATATTTTTATTGTTAATTAATTTGATTAAAAATTTGTAATATCTTTAAATAAATACCATTTTTATTTTTTATAATAGTATTAAATATAGCAATAAATAGGAAATGAGAATGAAAATAGAAAATACTACTATAGAACAGATAGATAAAATAAATCAAAGATTACAAGAATTAAAGGAACAAGAAGATCCAGAATTTGCAACAATAACTTTTGATACAGAAACAACAGGTTTTATTAATTTAAGAAATGGTAAAAATCAATCAAGGATGACTGAATTTGGTGCAGTTATTACAGTTAATGGGAAAACGTTAACAGATAAGGAAGGTAACGATATTTCACAAATACAAATTTATTTTAACCCTTGGCTGGAAAATAAAAAATTAAAACAAAGTTTTCAAGCATATGAAGTACATGGGATTGATGAAGATTTCTTAAATGGTGTTAAATCTTTAGGTGGTAACACTAAAATATATTTAGATAATCCAGCTTTAACTATTGAGACATACTTGGATTCTCTTTCAGATTTATTGTCACAAAATATAGTTAAAACTCACAATGGTCAAACTTTTGATTTACCTTTTTTCAATCATGAATTAAAAAGATATAATCTTCCTATGTTAGGGAAAATTGCTATTAATCTTGATACACAAAGAATATTTCAAAAAGAATTAAAAGATATAAAAGAGAAATATCCTGAGTTAATAGAATCTATTGGTTGGGTTGAATCATTTAAACTTACAGTTGATAATGAACCTAATAAAGGTTTGATACCTTTTATTGAAAAAGTATCTGGTGAAAAATGTGATATTGAAAGAAATCTTCATGGAGCATTACTTGATTCATTGATTTTAGAATGGGCAGCTTCAAGAATGTTTGAATTAAAACATCCAGAAACAAAAGAATACTTATTTCCAGAGTTTAGAAAACAATATAATTCAATTAAACAAGTATTAGCAAAATCTAAAAGAAAAGAAGTAACAGAAGAAAAAAATGAAAATAATAATGAAACAGATGTTTTTGTTAAATTTTATTCAAATAAAACAACTCCTTATGCACAAGACCCTTATTTACAAGGTTCAGTTGATATTGAAAAAATGTTTGAAAAAGCTTCAGAGTTAGGATATAAAGAAATAACTATTATGGATCACCAAAGACCAAATCAAAATCCTTTATCAAGAGATATAGCAAAAGGTTATGAAAATATAAAAATCAATTATGGTACAACTGTTTATTTAAATGTAAATGGTGAAAATATTTTAATTGATTTAGTTTCAAGAAATGGTCAAGAATATGGTGAAATGATGGATTTAATTACAAAAGCTTCTAAAAACAACTTTGAAAAACCATATTTAACATTAGAAGATTTAGAAAATAAAAAGATATTAAAAAGTGTTACACATGTAAATAACAATTTAAATGATTTAGAAGTATTAAAAAGTAAAGGTTTTAAATTTGATATTTCTAATAATGAAGATTTTAATTTTTATAAAAGTCAAAATTTGGCTGGAACAGACTTAATAAAAAAATCAGAAGTTTTATATGTAGAAAAAAAAGATAAAGTTAAACAAGAAATGAGAATAAAGTCACAAATAAATAAAGAAGGTGTTTTGAATGAAAATATTGAAGATAAAATAAAAAATAAATATTTATTATCTCCTTCTAATGTTAATAATAATTTTTCTGAAATTAATGAAGATACATATAAAATTGAAACTAATTTTATTTTACCTGAACATAGAGATATATTTCCTGATTATTATGTTGAGCCACAATATCAAAATGCATTTGAAGAATTTGTTGATAAATCAAATAAAGGTTTAGAATTAAGGTTTATAGAAGATTCTATCACGGACAAATCAGAACAAAAAGAATATAAAGAAAGGTTAAAAGAAGAACAAGAAATCATTAAAGAAATGTTAATTGATTCAGTTAAAAATAAAGAAGAAGGTATAACTTTTGATGTTATTAAATTTGATGAATATTTATTAGGTATGGCAAATAAGATTGATGCAGTTAAAAATATTACAAATATTTTAGTTGATAAATATAATACAAAAAATAAAATGTTAGTAGGAAATGCAAGGGGTTCTGCAGCAGGTTCTTTGGCAGCATATAGTATGAAAATTATTGAAGTTGATCCTATGAAATATGATTTACTTTTTGAGAGATTCTTAAACCCAGAAAGAGTATCTGTTCCAGATATTGATAGTGACTTTGCAGGTACTATTAATATTGAAGAATTGAATTGTTCTGAAATAAATGAACAATACCCACATCTTTATGATTTTATTAAATATAAATCTAATACTAAATATGAAGGTGAAACTATTTTTGAAACTAAAACTTTTGTTAGTGAATATTATGAATGGTATAGAAGTACTGAAAATGGAACAAAACCTGTTAATTATGAAGAAATAGGTACAGGGGGTGTTTTAACTTTAGGTTATTATAAGGCAAAAACTGCGTTATCTGATATGGCAAAAATATATGGTGATGAAATTGCACAAATGGTGGGTTTTAAAACTTCAGTTGAATTAGCAGATTATTTAAAGAATTTTGTAGGTAATTCTGTTGAGGAAAGTAATAGAAGTATTGAAGAAGTTTTAGAGAATAGTGAAGAATTTAATTTAGCATATAAAAATAATCCAATTATTCAAAATATAGTTAATGATGCAAAAGAAATAGAAGGTACAGTTAAAAGTGAAGGTATTCATCCAGGAGCAGTTGTATCAAAGGCTAAAAAAATAGAAGGTATTTTGACAACAGCAATCATTTTAAATAAAAAGGGACAATCAATTGCACCATTCACTATGAAAAATGTTGAAGTAATGAAGGATGATATATTAGGTTTAAAGACACTTGAAACTATTGAAAATACAATAGATATGATTAATGAAACAAATAATTCTTCAAAAAAAGATTCTAAAATATTTAGTAATAAAATGAAAAAATTAACTTCTAAAAAGTTTGATTTAGAAGAAGGAGAATTACAAAAAATACTTACTTTATTAAAGGAAGGTAAGAATAATGGGTTATTCCAAATTGAATCAGATGGTATGACAGACCTATTTACAGAAGTTTTTAATTCATTTACATCTGAAACTGAACCTAAAAATTATACTGAATTGGTACAAGTTATTTCATTGTTATTAGCATTATATAGACCAGGACCTATGGAGTCTGGGATGCTTGCAAGATATTTATCAAACATCAAAGGTGAAACAGAAATAGAAGTTCCTTTAAATGACCCTGAAATAGGTAACTTGTTAAAGGAAACTTCTGGGGTTATAGCATATCAAGAGCAAGTTATGAAAATTGTTCAAATTGCAGGTGGTTTTAGTCTAGGTGAAGCAGATATTATTAGACGAGCTATGGGTAAAAAAGATATGAAAACAATGGAAGAATTTCAAAAGAAATTTGTTGAAGGTGGATTAAAAAAAGGACATAAAGAGGAAGAATTGGTAGCATTGTTTGATAATATTCAAAAGTTCGCTGGTTATGGTTTTAATAAATCACATTCTGTTTCATATGCTGAAATAACATTACAAACATTACACTTAAAAGCAAATAATGGTATTTTCTTTAATATTTCAATATTAAATAATAAAATTGATGGAAAATCAGAAGATTTTTCTCCTGTAATGGCAAAAGTTAGAGGAGAAGGTTATGAAATTAACACTCCAAATATTTTTGATGTTAAAAATTACTCTGTTAAATTTGGTGTAAGAGATAATGAAGAAAGAAGTATTAACTACGGGTTTCAATTTATTGTTGGTGAAAATAAAGCATTGTTAATAGAAGAAATCATTAAAACACAAGATATTAAAAATAGACTTGAAAATGGTAGTATGACGCAAGAAGAATGGAGAACAATTTTATTTGATAATTTAGATAAAGGTTCAGTTGAAAAAATCATTAAATCAGGAACTTTAAGAATAGGTAATGAAACATTATCAGAAGTTAATGAAAAATATTATAATTATAAAAACAATGGGAAAACACAATTAGATACAGTGAAAGAGTTTTTATTAAAAGATAAAGTTGCTTTTGCAAAAGGTTTTGATAATGTTATTAAAAAAGTTTCTCCAACTTGGAAAAAGTCTTCTTTCTTAAAATTGTTAGAAGATAAAGATATTGAAAATCATTTAAAAAGTATTAAAAAATATGATGCATTTTTAATAGTAATGAATGGTGTTGAAAAAGATGGTGAAATAACTAAAGGTAAAATTGATACAGTTAAATTTTTCCCTGAAACTGATTTTGAAATATGGTTAACAGAACAAAAAACAATTTGTATGGAGAATACAGTAGATCATCCTTTAACATCTAAAGAACTTCATAATTATGAAAGAAAAAATAAAATAGAACACTTGAATACTAAGATTGATGATATCAATAATAAAATAAAAGAAGATAAAGATAATGGTTCTTATGAAGATGGTAAAATGAAAGATAAAATAAAAATTGTTGGTGTTTGTTCTGGTTTAAATCAAATAGTTACAAAAAAAGGTGAACCTATGTATATAGGTGATATTGTTACAGAAAGTGGGAAAGCAATTACTATTTTAATAAGTGGAGAATCTTTCGCTTCTATTAAAAAAGGGGAAAATATTGATAATAATCAAATTATTGAAATTTCTGGTGTGTTAGGTCATACAGATGAAAAAGGGTTATCTATATTTGTGGATAAATCAAAAATAGTAGATTTAAATCAAAATAATAATAAAGAAAAGACAAAAACTAATAGTACTCCAGCAATGGATTTAAGTGGTTACTTAAATGAAAATGATACAGATAAATACATTTATATTAATCTGTTGAATAATAAATTTGATAAAAAAGAGTTGGAATTAATAAATCAAAACCTTGCAGAAGTTCTTGGGGTTTGGAATAATGGGAAAGCAAAGTTTAGCCTTAATAAAAATAACTCAATAGCAGTTAAAAAATGGGGTGGAGAAGAAAGCCAGATAAAAAAGATAAACACTATAATTAGTGAAATAGTAGAAGGGAAAGAAAATTCTGATATAACAATGAAAAAATTAGAGGAACAAAAAGAAGAAGAAGATAGTAAAATAGTTAAAAATGCTGAAGTTTATGAAACTTTAAAAAATATTATTGTAAAAAATAAAGAAAAACAAACAGATTCTTTATGGTCTTTAGACAATGACAACTGTTTAATTTTTAATAGTTGGCCAAATGCAGGTGAAAGTTTCTATAAAACACAACCATTAACGAAAGACCAAATAGATGGGATTATTTCAGGTGATATTAGTACATTGGATAATATAGAAGCAAAATTAATGAATGGAAAAAAAGAAATGTCTGCTTTATTGAATGGTGAAATTATTAATATTTCAGTAGAGGGGTATACATTAACATTAGATAAATTTCAAGTTCAAGGGAATGATAATCTATTAACTTTTAATTTTGATAGAAGTGAAGGTTTATATGTTTGTAAAGAATTAAATGCTAAAATTAAATTAACAGATAAAGAAATAACTAAAATGATAAAAGTATTAAAAAATCATTTAAAAACAGGTAATACTGATAATTTAACTGTTAATGATATTATAGGGGATAAACTATTTACAACTTCAACAGGTGAAGAAAAAAGTCAAGAAAACAAACAAATAAATCCTATAGTTGGTCAAGATTCTGTTAATAAACATGAAACTTTACTTGATATTTGTCCTCATGGTAAAATTAGAAATAATTGTAATATCTGTAATAAAAAAGAAAACAAAAAAAAAGAAAATA
>Ga0233437_1003040_pt1 | contig 23160 bp, 20 predicted proteins | sample SI_122_August201_FD_182714 | JGI IMG/M metagenome (GOLD analysis project Ga0233437, IMG submission 182714) | Seawater microbial communities from Saanich Inlet, British Columbia, Canada - SI_122_August2016_200_MG | ecosystem: Environmental > Aquatic > Marine > Inlet | place: Canada: British...
TTTAGAGCTGGAAAAGGACCTGTTCCATAAATTTATGGGACAGGTAGAGCTCATCTTCAGTAATCTTCCAAAATCCTTGAAGTGTAAGTCTTTCGGGATGCAGGGCCTGATTTTATTAACCGACATTCCCTTAAAAGTTCAAAAAGCTAAATTTTTTGTTCCACATTTTGAAAACCTGGTAAATAGATTTTTCCAGGGATTACTTTTCCCAATCGTTACGGTTTCTCAATAACTGTAGTCGGATAGAGACATCTGTTTTAATCACACCCTCTATTTTATTTATTCTATCAATCAGCATTCGAAGCTCTTCCTGGGATTTTGCACTGAACTCAATATCAAAATCAAATGCACCGGTGAGAAGGGCGATATACCATATCTGGTCAATCTTATTGAGTTCATTTTTTACATCATCTATTTTTTTTATATCAGTTTTTATACAGATGTTTCCCCTGAACACATAGCCCATTTTTTCCTGGTTAACAACGGCAACAATCTGAATCACTTCATCATCAAGAAGTTTTTTGATCCGTTTCCGAATAGCTGTTTCAGATAATTTTAATTTATTGGCAATTTCCGTGTTAGGAGTCCTGCCGTTTAAATTAAGTATTTTTATAATCTGGGAATCAATATCATCGACATGTAAATTCAAAATGCACCTCAAAAAGTGATTTGCAGAACCCTATGTTCAATCTTTCCTGCAATATAAAATTAACGATTTGGTTTAATTCCTACCACGGCACAAATTAAAAAACAAGTTCGAATATCGAATGTTCGAATATGGTACTAAAAAATATGGTATTCGTACTAAAATTTTAAAAAAAAGGTTGACAATCGAATAAAAACCATATTACTTGGGTTGACAAGGGTTGTCATCGCTGATCTGGTGTTGCCAATTGTAAGCATCAGGTCAACAAGAATCAAACTTGTTAAATAAAAAGGCTGTTACCGGCTGAACTCAATTATACTGGGAGATTTATATGTCGCAGATAAGTCAAGACCTCATTAAACGAAGAGAAAAAAATATTCCCCAGGGTCCGTTTAATACGACCACTGCGTTTATTAAAAAGGCTGAAGGGGCGTGCATGACCGATGTGGATGGGAAAAAATATATTGATTTTGCCGGCGGCATCGGTGTCAATAACGTTGGCCACAGCCATCCGAAAGTGGTAAAGGCCATAACGGATCAGGCAAAGTCATACATCCATACCTGCTTTCATGTGGCCATGTACGAACCGTACGTGGAGCTGGCAGAAAAACTCAATACGCTTGCTCCCGGTAATTTTGACAAAATGACCATGTTTGCAAATTCCGGAGCCGAAGCCGTTGAAAATGCGGTAAAGATCACCAAATATGCCACTAAGAGAACAGGGATTATCTGTTTTGAGAATGCATTTCACGGCCGGACCCAGATGGCCATGAGCCTGACCAGCAAAGTTAAGCCTTATAAACTCAATTTCGGACCTTTTGTTCCGGAAGTTTACAGAATGCCTTATGCGTATTGCTATCGCTGTCCGTTTAAATTGAAATATCCTTCCTGCGACACTGCCTGTGCAGACTTTTTGGAAGATTTTTTCATCGGCAATGTTGCACCTGAAAATACAGCTGCTGTTATTGCAGAACCCATACAGGGTGAAGGCGGTTTTGTTACCCCGCCACTGGAATATTTTCCAAAGCTGAAAAAAATATGTGAAAAATATGATATTCCGCTGATCATTGACGAAATACAGGCGGGTTCGGGTAGAACTGGTAAGTTTTTTGCCATAGAACACTGGGGTATTGAACCGGATGTGATTACCCTGGCAAAAAGTTTTGCCGGCGGTATGCCATTAAGTGCGGTTATCGGGCGTGCCGATCTCATGAACGCACCCCATGTCGGAGGCTTAGGCGGAACCTATAGCGGTAATCCAGTCTCCTGTGCAGCTGCCCTGGCTGTTCTGGATATCCTGTATGAAGACAATCTTCTGTCAAAAGCTAAAGACCTTGGAGAAATCCTTATAGATAGATTCACAAAGTTTGCCGAGCAATTTGAAATCATCGGCGATGTCAGGGGGAAAGGTCCCATGCTGGGTATGGAGCTGGTAAAAGACAGGGAAACCAAAGAACCTGCTGCAGAAGAAGCTAAAAAACTGGTCCAGCTCTGCTATGAAAAAGGATTGATCATTCTTTCCTGCGGTAATTTTGGAAATGTCATCCGAACGCTGATGCCGTTTGTCATTACAGATGATGAACTGGAAAAAGGGCTTTCAATACTTGAAGAAAGTTTCCATGAACTGGAGAGGTCATAAAGGATCGATTTTTTGCACAGGATCTGCTGGACAATAAAGGGATAACCAGGGATGAGCTGAGCAAGCTCGTATCTGATTACTATAAACTTAGAGGTTGGTATGAAAAAGGGATTCCAGTGAAAAAAAAGATATGGAATCTACAGATCCAAACACACCATAAAGGAGGGTGAACTCAAAATGATAGACTTGGAAGAATATCATCCAGATGATTACAAATTAAGAGATATAAAGGCAGCCAAAAAGGAAGTGGATGATATTGTGGATATCATTACTATGCCAACCGAAAAAATTTCTCTTGAAACAAGAAAAGAAATTTCTAAAAAAACAGTTCGAAATTTTCGTGACCATATTAATAAAGGTTTCCTTGAATACAGAAAATCAGTCACAGAAGCAACAGGATTTGCTGTAACAGAATGGACCGGTAAAGGGTCTATTCTGGTGGATGCCCTGGACAGGCAATTCTTAGATCTTTTAGGTGGATTCGGACTGTATTCATATGGTATCCGTCATCCCAAAATCATAGCAGCAGTGAAATCTCAGCTGGATCGATCACCACAGTACAGCCAGGAAATGCTCGACCCTCTTCGGGCCCAGCTGGCCAAAGTTCTGGCCCTTTTGACACCGGGTAAAATTCAATACGGATTTTTTGCCAATTCCGGGACGGAGGCCGTGGACGGGGCCATGAAGCTTGCCAAACTCTATACGGGAAAAAAAGGATTTATATCCACGCTCAAAGCATTCCATGGTAAATCCCTTGGGGCCCTTTCCCTGATGGGAAAACATGTTTTCAGAAAACCATTGCTTCCGCTTCTCGACGGAATACGTCAGGCACCCTTTGGAGACTTAAAAGCCATGGAACAGGAACTGATATCCGCCCGGGCAGTGGGAGATGACATTGCTGCGGTTGTTCTTGAACCAATACAGGGGGAAGCCGGCGCCATTGTTCCGCCGGATGATTATTTACCCGGTGTCAGGGAATTATGTGATCGTTATGGTGTGCTCATGATTGCAGATGAGGTCCAGACCGGATTCGGCAGGACGGGTGAACTGTTCGGTGTGGATCACTGGAATGTTAAGCCGGACATTATGTGTTTCGGAAAAGCCCTTGGCGGCGGTGTTGTACCGATGTCAGCCTTTATGGCCACTCCTGAAATCTGGAAGTGTATGGAGCCCAATCCGTTCATGCACACCACCACCACGGGTGGGAACCCGTTGGCCTGCGCATCCGCCCTTGCCGCCATTTCCGTTCTTCTGGAAGAAGATCTGGCCGGCCAGGCAAAGAAGAAAGGCGAATATGTACTGGGAAAACTGGGTGAACTCCAGGAACAATATCCCGGCATCCTGGCAAACAAACGCGGTCTTGGATTGCTGCTGGGTATGGAATTCCATACGGACGGTATCGGCTACAAAGTTGCCTCCGGCCTTTTTTCAAGGGGGGTTATCACGGCTGGAACGCTGACAAATGCGAAAAATATCCGTTTTGAGCCGGCACTGAACGTACCCTGGGAGATTCTCGATGAATCCTTAAACCGGATTGAAGATGTTTTTAAATCCATTGAACTTCCCAAAGGCAAACCCAATGAATATCTGTATACCGGTCAAATGCTTCATGTTGACCTGAGCAAAAATCAAATCCAGTCAAAAACAATCCCGAAAGAGCTTCGGGAACAATATATCGGCGGCTGGGGCCTTGCTACCAAGTACCTGTACGACGCTGTGGACCCGAAGGTCGATCCTTTATCCGAAGATAATGCCGTTGTTATCATGACAGGTCCTGTCTGCGGTACGCTTGTGCCCACATCATCCAGAACCTGTCTGGTATCCAAATCACCTAAAACCAACACCATATTTGAATCCAATATCGGTGGATCTTTCGGACCAGAACTCAAATTTGCAGGATATGACGGCATCATGATTACCGGAAAAGCCAAGAATCCGGTCTATCTCAGGATAGAGAACAGCAACGTCACTTTGGAATATGCAGGCAAGCTTGTTGGAAAGGGTATTTTTGAAACCGAGGAATGGCTGAAAAATGAACTCGATGCCGAAGCCAAAACCCTGGCCATAGGACCTGCCGGTGAAAATCTGATCGATTTTGCCTGTATCGGTTCGGAATCCTACCGCCAGATGGGACGCGGCGGTGCCGGTGCCTTATTTGGATCTAAAAATTTAAAGGCAATTGTCTGCAGGGGAACAGGCGGAGTCCAGGTCAATGAGATCGGTTCTTTTTATGAAAAAGTTGCAGAACATACAGAAGACAACCTTTTGACCGACGATAACATGTGGGCAAAAACACATGGAACCCCGCTCCTGGTGGATGTGACCAATGAAATGGGAATCCATCCCACAAAGAACTTTACAAAAGGAGTCAGTGCAGGCCGTCAAAACTTGAATGCCGATGCCATAGATGATGTAAAAATCGGTGACCGTTCCTGCGCTTCATGCCCAATGGGCTGTGGTAAGTTCACTTCTGTTAACGGGACCCAGATTGAAGGCCCTGAATATGAAACCCTTTGCCTTGGCGGATCAAATTGTGAAATAAATGATCTTGAGACCGTTATGAAATTTAACCGGCTTTGTGATGATTATGGCCTTGATACCATGTCCACGGGAAATATTATCGGGCTTGCAATGGATATCACTGAATCTGAACTTCATGACTACGGCATCAAATTTGGTGATACAAAACAATTCCTTGCCTTGATTGAAGAAATCGCCACTCAGTCCAGTGAACGTGGAAAAGATTTGGCACTGGGTGCCCAGAAACTGGCAGCAAAACATAATGCCGAAGATAAGGCCGCCCATTCGAAAAACCTTGAAATGCCGGCCTATGATCCCCGTGGAAATTATGGCATGGCCCTTGGATTTGCAACTTCGGAAAGAGGCGCCTGTCATTTAAGGTCATTTACCCTTTTTGAAGAAGAACCTTTTAAAGTCAAAGAAATGAGCCGTGCGGTAATGGACAACCAGAATCTGAATGCTGTTAAATTTTCCATGGGGCTTTGCGACTTCTGGGGTACGGTTGATACCGGCATTATGGCTGATTTTCTTACAAAGGGACTGGGCAAAACAATTTCTGCAAAAGATCTGGACAAGGCAGGTGAAAGAATCTGGAATCTGAACAAGTTGTTCAATCTAAAGGCGGGTTTTACCAGTTCCGATGATACGATTTCCCAAAAATTACTGAAAAAGACACTTGAGAACGGTCCTCTCGAAGGCCGTAAGTTTGATACTGAGGCTTTAGAACAAATGAAAACACTTTTATACAAACTCAGAGGCTGGGATGAACAAGGAATTCCGACTAAAGAAAAATTGTCAGAACTCAATCTTTTGGATGCTTAAAAAAAGGCCTCAATTGCAAATATTATCGATGATGATAAGGAGAATATAAATGGAAAAATTACTATTGGCGATCCCGAATCGATGCACAGGCTGCAACCGGTGCACCTATGCATGCTCCGCCGTGAAGGAAGGGATGTTCATTCCATCAAAGGCCAGGATAAAAATCAACAACTTTGCCCACGAAGGCTATTCTGTCCCAAGTGTCTGTTTTCAGTGCCCAAATGCTGATTGTATGAAGGCCTGCCCGGAAGATGCTATCATTAAAAATGAACGGGGTGTCATTGCCATTAATATCAATAAATGTACCCGGTGCGGAGAGTGTGTATCTGCATGCCAGTATGGCATGATGGAACAATATGATTCCGGTGTGCCGTATAAATGTGATTTGTGTGGCGGCAGCCCGGCCTGTGTTGGTGAATGTAATTTCGGTGCCCTTGTCTTCAAAGAGGCAGACAAAGTGTCCAGGAAACTTCGAAGCCAGCAGATGAAACAAAGACAGACAGATGGCAGACCGGATCAAAAAAGGCGCAAACTTGCTGCAGTCATTCTCAAGGAAGCTGTCAGAGTACCGCGTACTGCAAATTATATGGGGTAGGTTTTTTTAACAACATAATAAAGAAAGGATGGAAAAGAAATGAAATCTCAGAAATGGTTAGTCAGGGTGGCAGTTGCAATTTTTATAGTACTGGCGTTTTCTTTTCAGGCTAGTGCTGCTGGAACGAAGTGGAGATTACAGCATTCATGGGGAGCCGCTGAAAATCACTTTTTTGAACACTATGCCAAAATCGTTAACGAAATGTCAGCAGGCAAAATTCAAATCTCTGTGTTTGCAGACGGCGAGTTGGTGAATGTGGAAAAGCTTTGCGACGCAGTATCGGCTGGTACGCTTGAGATGGGACATACGCATCCTGATTATCAGATGGGTTCAGTCCCTGTGGGTGAGCTGGAAAGTGCTCCCTATTTATTTGGTAACCTGAAAGAAGAAATGGCTGCCATTTACAGGTATGGCCTGGGCGACATCTACAAGGAGGCTTTCGAAAAAAGATACAAAATTAAGGTTCTTGGGTTTCAGGCAGATGACTGCGGTGCCTTAATGTTTACCAAAGAGGTGAATAGCCTGCAGGACATGAAAGGGATGAACATCAATATTCTGGACCCCTATGCCACATTTTTACACGATTTGACAGGCGCTTCCTCTGTCTATATGGGACCTGAGGAACTGTATACAGCCCTTTCCCGAAACGTAATTCAAGGGGTTGAATACGGTGGGGCTAAAGCCATGTATGACATGTCCCTGCACGAGGTAACAAAGAGTTTCCTGCTTCCAAGACATCAAGTCGCCTACTTCCCCTTTTATTTTATCAATAAAAGAGCATGGGATAAACTGCCGACCGATCACCAGGCCATCCTTGTGAACGCTGTCCAGGCGAATACGGTATATATGGCGGCTTTTTATGCTGAAAAAGAACAAGAAGCGTTGAAAACCATGGCGGATAAACATGGTATTAAGGTCACCCACCTGCCGGAAGAGGATGTAAAGGCCATTACCAATAAGTCTGTCGAATGGATCAAGAACGATTTTTCAAAGAGAGGCCCATTTTGTAAAAAAGCGGCTGATGCAGTTTTGAAAGCTATGAAAGACTTCGGACGAATCGAGTAAAACAAGGCAAAGTTTGCAGGTGATCAATATCACCTGCAAACCCTTATCCGATAGAGGCTGTGTCATAATCTTTATATTAAGGCAGAAACGAAATGGACAAACTAAGAAAAGCAGTCTGGTTTATGGACAGCTTGGGTAGTGAAGCAGCAAAATGTGTCAAGTGGTTTATCTTAATTTTTGTTTTTATTACCCTTTTTGACGTGGGGTTAAGATATTTTTTCAATGCTCCGACCCTGTGGGCCCGTGAGTTGGTTGCCCTGCTGTTTGGTCCCATGTGGATGCTGACCGGCGCCTACCTTTTAATAACAGATGAGCAGGTACGAATGGATCTGGTGTTCCACCGTTTCAGTATCAGGAAAAAGGCTATTTTTGATTTGATCACATTCACGCTTTTTTTCTTTTATTTTGGAGCAATCGTGTTCTACGGATGGCAGGACTGGTGGAGCTGCCTCATTCATAACGAACACTCAAGATCAGTTTGGAGACCTGTGCTGTGGCCCTTCAAACTTGCTATACCTGTAGGTGTTTCTTTACTGCTGATTGCAGGGATAGCAAAGTATATTCGCGACCTGTATGTAGCAATTACGGGGAGGGATTGGAATGGGAATTGAATGGATAACACTATTATTGTTTGGTAGTATGCTGCTGTTGTTGCTGACCGGTTTCCCCATAAGCTACGGACTGGGCGCTATAGCCATGGTATTTTCTCTGTGTTTATGGGGGCCGCAATCTCTTTTCATGGGTTATTTAGCGGCAGTGAGCACGGTGAATTATACGGTTCTGGTCTGTATTCCCATGTTCGTGTTTATGGGCATGATGTTGTATTATTCCGGGATCGCTGATGACCTGTATACGACCTTTCAATATTGGCTGGCTCCTATACCGGGTGGTCTGGCATCGGCTACAGTGGGTGTCTGCACCATGATTGCAGCCCTGGTGAGCTCTGAAGCCGCCGGCACGCTCACCATGGGGCGGATCGCTCTTCCCCTGATGCTCAAGCGGGGGTATCAAAAAGAGATCGCGACCGGATGCATCCAGGCCGGCGCCGCTCTCGGATTTCTAGTCCCGCCAAGCTGCATCGCAATCCTTTATGCCGTTATCGCAAAGGAGTCCATAGGCAGACTCTTCCTTGGCGGCGCTATACCAGGATTGATGCTGGCTATCATGTATATCATTTACATCACAGTACGATGCTATTTCCAGCCACATTTAGCGCCCCCCATACCCAAGGAGGAAAGACCAACACAGCGTGAAAAAATAAAAAGCCTCAGACACCTTATCATGCCGTGTGCCATTATCTTTTCAGTTATCGGGACGATTATGCTGGGACTGACCACGCCTGTGGAGTCCGCTGCCATCGGCGCCTTGGGAGCCATGATCGCTGTTGCGATTAAAAAGAAGCTGAACCTGAAATTGATAAAAGACGCGCTCATGGATAGTTCAAAGCTTACGGCGATTATGATGTGGATATTCATGGGAGCGATGACGTTTGGTCAAATCTATGATGCGCTGGGAGCCAAGGAGATCATACATACAGTGACGACTGCCCTCCCACTTGGACCGTGGGGCGTTCTGATCATGATACAATGTACCTTTTTTATCCTAGGTATGTTTATGGATGATACGGCGATTCTGTTCATTACCATGCCGATATATATCCCTATTATCAATGAACTGGGATTCAACCCAACATGGTTTGGCGTTCTTTACATTATCAATATGCAGATGGCATACATGACGCCTCCTTTCGGATACTGTCTGATGTTGATAAAGGGAGTGGTACCGCCTGAAATATCTATGGGGGATATTTACCGTTCTGTTATTCCGTTTGTAATAATACAGGGTGTGGCCCTTGCTCTGATTATGATATTCCCTGAACTAGTACTCTGGCTGCCAAGAGTGATGCTGGGTGGAGGATAAGTCAGCGAAGGTGACAGGACATGATAACAGCCCTGTCACCTTTAAATTTTTTTATTTTGGAAACTAATGGTGAATAACTTAAAACAACCAACCCATGACGGCTTTTGGATGCCGGGTGAATTTGAACCCCACAAATCCTGCTGGATGGTCTGGCCACAGCGTGGAGATACATACCGCCTGAAGGCTGCGCCTGCCCAAAAGGCTTTTGTTGAGATTACCAGGGCTATTCTTGAGTTTGAGCCGTTAAATGTCTGCATATCAAAAGAGCAGTTTGAACTTGCAAAAGGCAAACTGCCCAGGCAGGTTAATCTGGTTGAAATGGAATCGGATGATGCATGGGTCAGGGATACGGGGCCAAGTTTTATTGTTAATAAACACATGGATGTCCGGGGCGTCAACTGGGAGTTTAATGCCTGGGGCGGCATATTCAGCCCCTTTGATAAGGATGCTGCTCTATCCGGAAATATTTTAACACATGAACAAATATTACAATATAACGCGCCTTTGATCCTTGAAGGGGGCTCCATACATGTTGATGGTCAAGGCACCCTGATCACCACGGAAGAGTGCCTGCTCAATCCGAACCGGAATCCGGATCTTTCCAGGAAAGACATTGAATCGTATCTAAAAGCGTTTTTAGGGGTGAAAAAAATAATCTGGATTAAAAAAGGGGTCTTCATGGATGAAACAAACGGGCATGTGGACAATCTGTGTGCCTTTGCACGTCCGGGAGAGGTTGTTATCACCTGGACAGATGATACAAGTGATCCCCAGTTTGAAATTTCAAATCACACTTATGAAATTTTGTCCCGGGCAACGGATGCCCAGAGCAGAAAATTGAAAATTCATAAAATCCACCAGCCGGGCCCGCTGTTTATTTCAAAGGAGGAAAGCCGTGGATTCGATAAAGTGGATGATGCAAAATTGAGAAAAGAAGGGGATCGTCTTGCCGGGTCATATGTCAATTTTTATATGGCCAACAACGGGATTGTCATGCCTTTGTTTGATGACCCAAAAGACCTGGCCGCCATGGATGCCATGCAGAAAATTTTCCCTGAACGAAAGATAATCGGTGTTCAGACAAGGGAAATCCTCCTGGGAGGAGGCAATATCCATTGTATGACTCAGCAGCAGCCGGAAGCTGTAAAATCCATAGCGGATTGATTGAGAAGTCAGAACGGAGGAAACATGAATAATGTAACAGTGGCTGCAACCCAGATGGCCTGCAGCGATGATAAAGAAAAAAACATTGCCAGGGCTGAAAAATTGGTTAGAGATGCTGCATCAAAAGGAGCCCGGATTATTCTGCTCCAGGAACTTTTTGAAACCCGTTATTTTTGCCAGGAGGAAAAGCCTGAACACATTGAAAAAGCTGTTGAGATGGAGAACAACAGCGCTGTTATGCATTTTTCAAAAATTGCCGGTGAATTGGACGTCGTAATTCCTGTCAGCTTTTATGAAAAACATAATCAGGCTCGGTTTAATACTGTGGCTGTTATTGATGCCGATGGTACAATTCTGGGAAAATACCGTAAAACTCATATACCGGACGGACCGGGATACGAGGAAAAATATTATTTTAACCCGGGTGACACAGGGTTTAAAGTCTGGAATACCCGATATGCGAAAATCGGTGTCGGCATCTGCTGGGACCAATGGTTTCCGGAAACAGCCAGGTGCCTGGCCCTGATGGGCGCTGAAATTCTTTTCTATCCCACAGCCATCGGTTCTGAACCGCCTGATCCGGCCTATGACAGCAAAGATCACTGGCAGATGTGCATGCAGGGTCATTCTGCCGTGAATATTATGCCGGTTGTGGCCTCTAACCGCCTAGGGACAGAAACCTTTGACCAATCAGAAATTACCTTTTACGGATCGTCTTTTATCACGGACAACAAAGGCAGGATAACCAAGGAAATGGACCGGACAAGTGAAGGGGTTATCGTTGAAAAGATTGACCTTGATGCCTGCCAAAAGGAAAGGGATGCCTGGGGGCTGTTCAGGGACAGGCGCCCGGCACAATACGGGCCGTTGATGACCCTGGATGGTGGAATTTAAGTCATAGAAAAGTTAAACCGGACACCACAGTAGCAGGTTAAAAAAAAGAGCAGGGAAGTTGAGAGAATGTAGATAAATGTACTGACAAAAAAAGGAGAGTACAAATGAGTTCAAAGAATTTTATTTCATTGTTATCCGTTGGATTATTGTTTTGTATGGTATTGACCGGGTCAGCATTTGCAAAAAATCCCATTTTAATCGGATCCCCTTTACCGCTTACAGGCCCATATGCAAGCGATGGCGAGCAGATGAAAATGGCGCTTGAACTGGCTGTGGAAGAAAAAAATGCAGCAGGCGGCGTATTGGGCCACCCGGTTAAATTGAAATTCGGAGACGTCGGAGGACTGGAAGCTGAAAAAATCAAGGCAATCGGGGAAAGACTCATTGGTGCAGGGGTAAATGCAGTCATTACTGGTTATGACGACGGCGGAGTTGATACCAAGGTCTTTGGTGCTTTTGATATCCCGTACCTTCATGGAAATGCCATGACGCTCTGCACCAAACCCGTGGCTGAAAACATGGATAAGTATTGGAATGTTTTTCAATATACGTACAATGATGTCGCTTACGGAGTCGATGCGGCCAAATATTTTTTTGACGTGGGCAAGCAAATGGGGTGGAAAGCCCCCAATAATAAGATTGCCATTATCAAAGTCGATTACGCTTACAATATTATGCCGGCTGATAAATTTGCCGACATTACAGAAAAAGACGGATATAAGATCGTTGTAAATGAAATTGTTCCGTTCGGCATGACGGACTGGGGCCCGATTCTTTCCAGGATAGAATCAAAAGAACCGGCTTATATCACTTTCTGGCATCTGGACCCAACCGATGCCGCTCGGTTTATTAAGCAATTTTCTGAATATTTTGGTGATGACGGACTCAATGCATTGGTCTATATGCAATACACACCGTCTGTACCGGAATTCCTTCAATTGGCCGGTAAAGCAGCTGAGGGCGTCATCTGGGTTGGAGGATCCTTTGGTTTCGGTGACAAGTACGAGGATTATAAAAAACGGTGGATGAAAAAATTCAAATCAGAACCTGCCGGCCTCTATGCGGAAGCCACGAGGGATGCATTTGATATATGGGCTGGTGCAGTGGAAAAAGCAGGTTGTTATGACTGCTATAAGAAGATTGCGGATAATATCCGCTCAAGCCAATACGAAGGACTCTGCGCCAATTACAAATTTGACCCCAGAGACCAGTCTGTTTTCCAATCCGATGATACCATGCCCCTAGTCTGGTTTCAGATACAGGACGGTAAAAATGTCAGGATGCGGCCTGCCAGATACAGTGAGGGGAAAGCCTATCGAATGCCTTCCTGGCTAAAGTAAGCTTCATGGACATACCTGGATTAGCACCGGGTATGTCCATAACAATGCATAAACGTCAGGGCGTTGGTTTATAAAGATTGCCCGTTTAACCTTTATGGCTGCAAGGAGGTCTTAACAACAGGATGATTCTTAAAATAAGAGGTGTTTCAAAAGTATTCGGCAGTCTAAAGGCGCTGCAAAATGTCGACCTTGAAGTGGAACAGGGTGAGGTGTTCGGCATAGCCGGTCCCAATGGTGCTGGAAAATCAACCCTTTTTAATGTTATTGCCGGTACTTTTCCGCCGACCAACGGAAAATGCTCGTTTGATGGTCATGATATCACATCGCTGAAAGCACACCAGATATGCGGATTGGGGCTTGCAAGGACATTCCAGGTACCCCGGACATTTCCCTCTCTTACCGTGTACGATAATATTAGGGTCGCTACCACTTTTGGCGCCCGAAAAAAAGCAGGCGTACGGGAGAGCATTGAAAAAACACTAGATTTTCTCGACCTCAATGATGTACGCGATATGGAAGCAAGTAATCTTGATCTTTATACGACCAAACTGGTGATGATGGCCGCCTGCCTTGCAACCAACTGTAAGCTGCTCATGCTGGATGAACCTCTGGCCGGTTTGTCCATCAATGAAATCAATGATTTTGTAAGGGTCATCCGGCATATTAATAAAGATGGCGGTACTACAATATTGATGATTGAACATATCCTTGATACCCTCATCGATATTTCAGACCGAATGCTGGTCCTGGATAACGGAGAGGTAATCTACAGGGGTGATCCGGAAGGTATCCGAACGGACCCCCATGTGGTCGAAGTTTATCTCGGGGATGGAGAAGTCATGCTTGAGGAGGACGAAATATGAACAGCAGTGGTTCTGACAATGTTATATTATCGGTTTGTGACCTTGACTGTAGCTATGGCGAACTTCAGGTGCTACATAAGGCCTGCCTGAATATCAACAAAGGTGAGGTGGTGGCGTTGTTCGGGCCTAATGGTCACGGGAAATCCACCCTGTTAAAAGCTGTATGCGGGTTGAATGCGTCGTCAAAAGGTTCTGTTAAATTTGCAGGTTCTGAAATCATCGGTACTGAAAGTGACCAAATCGTGGAAAAAGGGCTGGCCTATATTTCTGAAGCCAGGAATATTTTCAATGATATGACGGTATTGGAAAACTTAAGGCTTGGGGCATACAACAGGAGAGCACGGAAAAAGGTTAAGGAAAACCTTGAATTTGTATATTCTCTGTTCCCAAAGCTTTTCGAACGAACAGAACAGATGGCGGGTACGCTTTCCGGCGGGGAGAGCAGAATGCTGGCCGTGGGCCGTGGCCTGATGAGTGATGCAAAACTTCTCCTTGTGGACGAACCTTCCATAGGATTATCACCCATTATGAAAAAAACGGTTTTCGGCGCCATTAACCGGATTAAAAAAACTACTGATATCAGTGTCCTTGTCGTGGAGCAGGAGGTGGATTATGCACTGGCTGTCGCAGACCGGATTTACCTGCTGAAAAAAGGGGAGGTTATCCTTGAGCGGAAGGCAGGCGAAATCAAAAAATCCGAAATTGAAAAAGCATATTTTTAATCTCTATCACAAGCGAGGTGAATCATTAAAGAACTCATCAATATATTAATCAGTGGGAGCATTTCCGGGTCTTTATACGCCTGTATGGCACTGGGACTCTCCCTCGTTTACGGGGTGACCCATATCTTTAATTTCGGTCACGGTATTGTCGCGGTATCCGGCGGATATTTTACCTGGCTTTTCATGAACAAGGCAGGGCTTGGCATGATCCCGTCCATCGGGGTTTCTATGGTGATCATGTTTTTCATCGGCCTTGGACTATACCGGTTTACCCTGAGTCGGCTTCTGAAAAAAGAAAACTGGGAGTTCTCGGTCATTATCTTTTTACTTGGATTGGGAATTTTCTGGGAAAATATTTTACTCCAGAGCTTTGGGCCCCGTGTCAAAGACATCCCCAATTTTTTTGACGGCCGGTTCAAAATGGGTCTGGTCCGCATCAATTACCATGACATTTCCCTCATCGTTATTGTGATCTTATTTGTCATTGCCCTGAATTATTTCATAAAAAAAACCTGGTTCGGGCAGGCCATGCGGGCGGTTGCCCAAGACATGGACGGGGCGCGAATTGTCGGTATCAACCTTAAGAAAACCTTTGGATACGCCTTTGCCCTGGCCACGGCAGTTACCGGTTTTTCAGGCATACTTTTGGCAACCAAATTTTACATGACACCTAATATCGGCTGGGCCTGGATGGTTAAAGGCTTTGTTATTGTGGTTTTTGGAGGGCTCGGCAGTATTACAGGTGCAATTTATGCCGCCTTTATCCTTGGGATGGCCGAGGCCACGATCACGTTTTTTCTTGGCCCCATGTGGGTATGGCCGATCTGGTTTTTCATGTTTTTGATCATTTTATTAATACGCCCAAACGGCTTGATGGGAGGGAGGACGTTATGACCATGCTGAACTGGAAAACGGTTTCCGTGTTGTTGGGATTGACCGGTATTGTATTATATCCACTGTTTCAAAGCAATACCTATGTCATGCATATCATGATCCTTTTTTTTATCTGGTCCACTGTGGTATCCAACTGGAACCTTTTAATGGGTGTGGCAGGCATCAGCTCACTTGGTAACATCGGGTTCCTGGCAGTGGGAGGGTATGCTTCGGGTATGCTGGCCAAGCACTTTGGATGGTCGCCATGGGGGTGCATGATTTTAGGTGGCCTGTCCGCCATGGTCATCGTGACACTGCTGGTAGGGCTGCCTGCCCTTCGCCTGAGGGGTATCTATATTGCACTGCTTTCCCTTATTTTTGCCGATTCCCTGCCCACCATACTGACACAGACCCGCTCCATCACCGGCGGGGCCATGGGCCTCCATGACATTCCACCCTTTTTTAACGAAATTACCAGGGTGCAGGCATACTATATTGTTTTTTGTTTTTTTCTCTTTATCCATGGGGTTATATACCGGATCATCCATTCCTCCACAGGACTTGCATTTGTTGCCCTGCGGGACAGCAGAGAATTTGCCACGGCACTGGGAATAAATGAATACAAAGAAAAAATCAAGGTATTTGCCATGGTTTCCTTTATGACCGGTCTAAGCGGAGGATTTTATGTACATTACCTGGGGGATATCTCACCGACTACGCTGGCCATCGAGCCTTTTTTGCTTGCCATCGCCATGATGGAGCTTGGCGGAATCGGGACGTTCATGGGCCCCATTCTCGGATCAGCCCTTATTGTTTTTGGCAATGAGTTCCTGCGCCTTGCCGGTACGCTGCGGCTCGCCATCCTTGGTGCCCTGATCTGTGCCACGATCTTGTTTTTTCCCGGCGGGATTATTCAACTGGTGGACTGGATCGATCAGAAAATTTCAAAAATGAAGAAAAAAGGTCATCAGTCATGACGGACAGACAAGTCATCATAAATGCCGATATTATTACCATGGCCATGGAGAATCAACGGTATCAAGCCCTTGCCTTTGAAGATGGAATAATTACAGTCCTGGGAAATAATTCGGATATGGTTCCGTTGATAAACCAGGGGTTTTCCAAACAGGATTTCAAGGGCAAAACCGTACTGCCGGGATTCATCGACAGCCATGAGCACCTGATGCTCACCGGTTCCCAGGAAACGTCCGTTCATCTGGACACGGCGGCAAGTATTGATGAGATACTGGAACATCTGTCTGACCGTGCAGGAAGTACCCCCAAAGGTGAGTGGGTCTGCGGAAGCAATCTCAACGAACAGAATATCAGGGAAAAAACCATGCCTGGAAGGGAGGCACTTGATAGTGCCGTCCCGGATCACCCGGTATTTATCATGCATGTCACCTGTCACATGTGTTCCCTGAATACTAGGGCACTTGAGATATTAAACCCTCCTTTAGACCTGGAAGGCCTTGATATAAAAAGCGGCAGCCCGACAGGCGTGGTCCGGGACCCGGGAATATTGACCTTTGTTCATCCGGCAATGAATAAAATTGTTTCCGAGGACGACAAGGTCAGTCATCTCCTTGTTGCGGCAGACCTTGCCCTGAACAAAGGGGTTACCACGGTCCATGCCCTGGATGGCGGTGACCTCGGACAGGGAGACATGTCTGTTATCTGCAGAAACCTGCACCGGTTACCGGTCCATGTGGTCTGCTATAACCAGACCATGGATATTAAAGAGGTCAAAGATCTTGGTTTGCCCCGTATTGGCGGGTGCATCTGTGCAGACGGCGCTTTTGAAGCACACACAGCCGCACTGTTCGAACCCTATTTTGACGAACCGGACAATTACGGGGCACTCACATATTCTCAGGAGAAGATGGATGCGTTTATCATGGAAGCCCATGGCCAGGGTCTTCAGATCGCCGTACACTGCGAGTCCGAGCGATCCATTGAACAGGTTCTGCGGGCCATGGAAAAAGCCCTTGAAAAACTGCCCAGAACAGATCACCGGCACAGGATCGAACACCTGGAACTACCAACATTCAACCAGATCCGGCGTATGGCAAAATCAGGAATTATGGCCTCAATGCAGCCCGCCTTTATTCCCGCCTTTATCGGTGAAAACGATATGACGTCTTACGGGGCACTGCTGGGCAAAACGCGTCTTAACCGCGTTCATCCCTATCGCAGCATTCTTGATGCGGGTATCCCCATCAGCGGGGGATCAGACAGCCCTGTAACCCCCTATGCTCCCCTTAAAGGGATTCAGGCAGCCGTTAATCACCCCAATCCGTTACAGCGGACAAGTGTTTTTGAAGCCATGCAGATGTTCACTTCAACTGCAGCATTCAGTGCGTTTGAAGAAAAGGAAAAAGGAACCCTGGAAACCGGTAAATTTGCAGACCTGGTCGTCCTGGAAAATGATCCGTTTAACGTACCAGCCGATAAAATAAAGGATATCGGCATCCATAGTGTCTTTGTAAAAGGCAGACAGCACATTGTAAATCATTTACAGGGACATGGATAAAGAAAAAGGATGGGAAAAACTAAACAAATGAAATTTTCAATGGGTTTCTTGTGTCTTTTGTTACTATTGATATTATTTCTACCGTCAACGTCCTGCTTTGCATGGGAATGTAAGGATGAAAAGATAATATTTAATCATGTTCCTTCCAGCTACTATGGAGCGGGTCAGTATTTTTCGGATTGCCCGGATAAGAATAATAGCATCCGGTGTTACTATTACCACCGTCACTGGATATGTGAAAAAAATGATACATACTACTGGGACCGCAATCTGGAATCTGCTGCCCGTGCCGCTTGCGGGTGCACTTTGCCTGATCATGCAAAACCATCTGCACCAGCCGTTTCAAAAAAACCTAAAACCCGTTTTTCTGAAACAGATTGAACCAGTGTAACCCTGTCCCGGCAAATGTATCTGAAAGGATATTACCCCGGCATCACACCGGATGAAATTTTACAAAATATGGAATTTGAAATTGATATAACCCGAGCACAAGAAATTTTGCCGCCCTCCTCAAATGAGCTTTCATTGCTGAGGGAAAAATGTGATCCCCATCGCCTGATTCTGTAACAAAGTATATTCATTAAACTGGTTCGGGATAGCCCGATGAAAAATTATCTTTTTTTAAAAGGAAGAAAAAAAATGACAGACAATCAATCATCTTCAGATCTGGAAAAAATTGAGGCCCTGATAAAAAATTCAATTGTATGTAGGCTTGGTATCAATCATGGCAAAACACCATATGTCGTCCCATTAAGCTTCGGATACAATAACAATACATTATATTTCCACAGTGGGCCCAAGGGAAAAAAATTAGACCTTTTAAGGGCTGGCCCTTATGTTTGCTTTGAATTCGACCGGGTCACACAGGTAATTGAAGCAAAAAATCCATGTTCCTGGGATATGAAGTTTCAAAGCATTATTGGAACAGGTAAGATAGAATTCATAGAAAAAATTGAAGACAAAATCAAAGCACTTAAGATCATCATTTCACAATATACGGACAGGCAGATGAAAATTCCAGAAGCTCAGTTCAAAGCAACTATTGTTTTTCAGCTAGCTATTGACAATATGACCTTTAAACAGAATTCAGCTTAATTAATAGAATGCCGGAAACCATTTATGAGCAGGTGGCAATAGTTCAATAAATCATCAAAAGATAACCAGAACATTGTCGATAATCGAAGGCCCTCGAAAGTCAGTTTACAGGAAAGGAACTATTACAAATGACGTCAGATGCAAATCTTTTTGGGTGTCAGTTCGATTTTTCAAAAAAAGTGGCTATCGTAACCGGAGGCAGTTCCGGCATTGGGTATGAAACGGCACGGATGCTCCTTGCCGGGGGCGCCAAAGTCCTTCTGACTGGACGAGATGAAATCAAAGGAGAAAAGGCTGTCAGACAATTGGGGGAACCAGGCCAAAAATTAAATTTTCTTAAGGCAGATGTATCAAAAACAGCCCAATGTAAAAAAATTATCAGCTCAGCTATTGGGCAATATGGTAAAATTGATATTGTCGTTAATAACGCCGGAGTCTTCAATGCGAATCCCATAGAAAACGTCACAGAAAAAGAATTTGATCGGATTATTAATACCAACCTTAAGGGCCCTTTTTTTGTATGTAAGTATGCAGTTCCTTTTCTCAAAGAAAATAAGGGAGGATCCATCATTAATGTTTCATCTGATGCAGGTATTCAAGGAAATAGATTATCATCAGTTTATTGTGCCTCAAAAGGAGGCTTGACCATTTTTTCAAAAGCCTTGGCATTAGATTTAGCTTCCTATGGGATTCGTGTCAATTGTGTCTGCCCCGGTGATATTGCAACTCCGATGCTTGATAAAGATCTTAAGACAAGAAGCGATCCGGAAAAGTATTTGGAAACTCTAAAAGGATCGTATCCTGTTGGGCGATTAGGGCGACCTGAAGAAGTGGCATCGGTAATTTGTTTTTTAGCATCCGGCATATCTGATTTTGTAACAGGTGCTAGCTGGTCAATTGACGGCGGGATAACAGCATAATTAAAGATGATTTGACCATTTTTTTATTTTTGAAGGTTGCTCATCCTTGCCTCCTTTGTGAAAAGTACGCTTTCTTTCTTTGCTCAGCTTTCTTTGCTCAGCTTTTTTTGTTCTCTCTTTAAAGATGGCTAGTATTTGACGGTAGGCAAAACACCCATTGAAAGAATGCGCAAATTGCTGTCAAAGTTAGATTCCATAAAGGTAAGCAGGGAACGGTGTCTGTTGTTTTAGAGACTGAAAAAAGGCCTGTCCAACAAAACTGTTGGACAGGTAGAACTCATCTTTGGTAATCTTTCAAAATCCTTGAAGTGTATGTCTTTCGGGATGCAGGGCCTGATTTTATTAACCGACATTCCCTTAAAAGTTCAAAAAGCTAAATTTTTTGTTCGACATTTTGAAAACACGGGATGCACAGATTTTTACCATCAAACAGCCGGATACGTGATTCCATGGTCATTTCATTGCAGGAATCACATGAAATGCTTTTTAAAATCCGGGCAGGGGTTACCGGGGGAACTTCAATCTCTTCAACTGAAAAAAGAACTGTTAACTCAGCTTCTAATAATTGTTTGATCCGATTGATCCTGTCTTGTTCCTTTCTTGCAAAATCATTGAATACGGCTCGAAACCCTTTATGAGTATCCCTGTCATAAAAGGTAAATGCTGATTTGCCATAATCTTTGTGAATCAGGTTTCCCTTACCAAAGGAACAACCGGTTAAAAACTGGATGGCATCCACACCGCACATGTCTGTCTCAGTTACGCATAAGGGATTTTCTGCATTCTGGATATCCATTTTTTTTATTGCAAGTTCCGAGGCTCTTATTCCTATGGTCAATCCCGGGCAGCTATGGCCGTGGAATGCAATGGTATCTTCAATCAACTCTTTTTTTAATGAACAGGACATGTTTGAAACTCCTTTATTATTTATGATATCCGGATAAAAGTAAAAGACAGGGCTCTCTTTGGAACACCTGCTATTTAAGCTTTTTACGGATATATGAAACCAATGCCGCGACCATGCACAGACAAAAGGCCAGCACACCGACCACCGTCCAGGTGACCCAGGTGCCGTTCCTTACAAGGAGGTATGGATTCCAGGACGGTTCTGCCACTATTCGGCCCAGTTTTTTATTGTACTTTAAGGGAAAGTCGGGAATGGCATCATTATTCGTATCTTTAAAGCTATCAATGAATTCAAAGGGCATCTTCCATTCCTTGAGTTCCTGTATGCCTTTACGGGTCATGTCGGAATCAATCACAGCAGAAGAGAGATGTTCAATGGGCTTACCGTCTTTATCCTTGGGAACAATTTCCAGAATATCATAGGTATAGCCTCCAATAATTTTTAGAAATGTGGAATTGTAAATATCGGCCGTAACCCGTATCAGTTTTTTGTTTGACCTGGAAAAGTCCAGTTTTTTATATCCATTTTCCTCATCACCGGTCCAGATATCCGTGACCCTGTCAAACATGATACGGTTTGGATTATAGGCGACTTTTGCACCGGCCAGTTGCAGAAAATAATCAGAACCCTTTGCAGGATAGATGCTGGTCAGTATTTCACACCCTTTTTTTAGTTCCGAAGCAGTGATGTAAAAAGAGATCAGGGGATACCCCAGACTGCCGTCCAGGCCGATGCCAAGGGGAACAGCCCTGAAAAGATCGCAGGCCTGGATATTACCGGTTTTCCCCTTTAAAATATCGTCCCGGATCACCCCGTTTGAGATAATGGCAACATCTGCAAAGGGATCAAAACCCTGTGAATACTTTTTGATGCCCGCACGTATGGCATCGGCCAGAAAATTTCCCAGGGAAGATTCTTCCGCTTTAATGTTCAGGTCAAAATCTGTATGTGCCACTATCTTTCTAAAGGATAATCCATGGGTATTTAAAAATTCTGTATCGATTTTTTTTTCATATCCCAGGATGATAGATGAAATTTCATCATCGCCGGGAATGCTGTCATTGATGGGTATGGCCTTATAGTCTGTCATTTCTACCTTTCCCTCTTCCAGGGCAAGGCTTATATGGCCGAGCTGTTTGCCATATTCCCAGGTCTGAACAATCAGGGTGTTGTTTACCCGAATCGGGGCTTCCATTTTTGTATGGGTATGACCACTGATGATCACATCAATGCCATCCACCTTTTGTGCCAGCAGTTCATCTTCGGATTTTTCTGTATTTTTGTTCAAGCCGCTATGGGACAGACAGATGATGATATCGGCCTTGTCTTTGAGGACCGCTACCATTTTTTTTGCAGCAGCAATGGGATCCTCAAAAGAGACTGGTTTTGAAAACGGGGCTTTTTCAGCGGCATCCATCCCCATGAGTCCGAATATTCCGAATTTTATGCCATTTTTTTCCAGGATAATATGGGTCTTGATAAATCCTTTGGAAAAGGCCTGCTCAAGGGAATTATCCTTAGGACTCTCCTGGCTGAAAATCATATTTGAAAGCAGAATGGCAGGCAGTCTGTCATGTTTTTGGGCCGTGTTCAGTATCTGCGCAAGGCCTTCGGGCTTCAGATCAAATTCATGATTTCCCAGGGTAACTGCGTCATACCCCATTTTGCCCATAAGATCCAGTTCAAAGGCTTTTTCCCTGGACAGCATATGGAAAAAAGAACCCATGAGAAAGTCTCCCCCGTCAAGGACCAGGACCGGGCCTTTGCTCTGATCTTTTATCTTTTTAATCATTGTGGCGATTCTGGCGTATCCGCCAATGGTTTCATCGTCTGAAAGGGTCTGGGGGGTATAATCTTTGTTGGGTGAAAATCCCAGGAAATGGGAATGAAGATCATTTGTGTGAAGAATGCTTATTTCGTTTTTAGATGCATTTGCATTATTCAGGCAGATGAGGACGTTCAATAGTATTACAAAGTATTTAATAAAATTAGTCATGGCCGACTCCTTTATCATCAATGGAAAATTTGATTCATGCTATCATAATTTTAGTAATATTCAATCATAATCTGGATACCATTGCTTGGCTATTTGGTGGAAATGCCAATCCTGGCATTTCCACCAAATAGCGAAAGAGAGAAATATTTTCAATTTTTAAAATCGATCAAAGCCTTACCCGGTAAGGGCTGTAATGCTATTGGATCAAATTCCACAGCTGTGCACTTTATCAAACAAATAGCTCATATGATTTGCACCAGGGAATGATAAAAACAGGTAACTTTATAAGAGATAGAGCCGACTCTTTTCAGAACCACAGAAATTTTTTTCAAGAATTGGCTAGTGATTTATATATAGACTTGATTCACCATAGATTAATGAAACTTCCATCAACCACAAGATATCATATATAACTAACCTTCAGATAATAGTCTACACCGTATCAGAATGGGACGTGGAAAACAATCTTCTCGACTATATATGATCTTAAAAAGCTTCGCATATATTTATTTTATAATCGCCAGTTCGATAAACCTTATATTTTAGACTTAAAGGAAGAGTTGGCAAAAACTGACCGATATCGAATAGTTTCTTTAAAGGACTTGATCTCCAATAAGAATTTGAATAAAGAAAAATAAGTGAAAAT
>Ga0233437_1003042_pt1 | contig 23143 bp, 27 predicted proteins | sample SI_122_August201_FD_182714 | JGI IMG/M metagenome (GOLD analysis project Ga0233437, IMG submission 182714) | Seawater microbial communities from Saanich Inlet, British Columbia, Canada - SI_122_August2016_200_MG | ecosystem: Environmental > Aquatic > Marine > Inlet | place: Canada: British...
CAAGATTTTCTAAACCTTTTTTACCCCAATCTGCCATGCTTGAAAAGAAACTCTTTTTTTCTTCTTGTTTTTCTTGTTTTTCTTGTTTTTTTACACCTTTTGGAGCTAAAGATGGTAAGAAACTACTCATATAATTACCTAATTTTGACATTGCGCCTTGGGTTGCGGCTACTGTTGAATCCACACCATCTTCCTCTATACCCAAGGATTTTTTAAATAATTTTTCAAGATATATATCATGAGTGAATAAACTACCTTTTGTGGTTGCCTCTTCAGCCATTTTTTTAATCCAATCAGTATTCTCTTTGTTCATATCACTATCAGCAAGAATAGCATTCAACATTTCTTTTGTTACTGTACCGTTTTCTATTCCTTGTCTGATTTTTTCTTTATCAATTTCACTATTACCAATTATATCTTTATCATATATACCAGATTCTTTAGCAGCCTTCAAATTTTTATCTGTACCCAAAAGACCTGTTACTTTAGATACCATTTTACCAACTGATGAATTTTCCCACCATTCTTTAACTCTTTTACCTATATTTTGAAAGAAATCTATTGTCTTGTCAAATATAGATTTTCCATCTTCTCCAGGTGTAGAAAAAAATTCTTCAAGTTTTTTAATACCTTTAACAATCCAACCCAAAGGAGTATAATCTTCTATTAATTGCCAAATACCTGAAAATAAATCTGTAGCCATTGTAATGATTTTATCAAATGTTGATTCTCCTTCTATAGGTGTTTTAAAGTATTCTATAATATTTTTAATACCTTTAACAATCCAACCCAAAGGAGTATAATCTTCTATTAATTGCCAAATACTTGCGAAAAAATTACTTATAGGGGTAAGAATATTATCATCAATCCAAGTTTTTGTTTCTGCAAATTTAGCTGGTAATGTTACTGAAAAGAAAAGGGGAATATCCACTGTAAAAAAGTCCCCAATTTTTTCAAAAAATTCAAGAATAGGCACTGTAACATTATCAAATATCCACTTATTCATATTTCTCAGACCTTTTTCAATTGCTTCTGGTGATAGATCAATTTTAAAATCTGAACCAAACAGTCCTAATATACCATTTACAGCCCATTCTACTATTTTTCCTGGTATTGTTAATAAACCAACAGCACCTAAAATTGCTTTATCTTCAAGTGTTTCACCTTTAATCCAACCCTTTATCATATCTTTAATCATTAATCCTAATAATGCTATAATACCTAATTTAAACATTTTTTTAGGGTTAAATAAAAATTTTAATCCTTTTTTTAATAAACCAAACACAAATGTTCCGAGACCCATTCCAAATAAAGAACCAAAGGCTGTTCCTAACAATGCTCCTATACCTTTAAGAGCACCCATAAGAATGCCCATAATACCTTTCTTTTTCTCTCCTTTTTCCCCTCTTTGACTAGCCTTTTCTTGTCTTTTAAAGTATGATGACATTTTACCCAATAAACCAGTTTGTTTTTCGGGATCAGTATCTTTTTCTACACCAGTGCTTACAGCTTTACTCAAACCTTTTTCAGTTATACCTTCACCAGTACTTATAGAATTGTTACTATCTCTAACTTTTAATCCTTTTCCTTCACCTAAATTAACTAATTTTTTCAACCATTTACTAGATTTATCTTTATCTTTATCACCGCCAAAAAATACACCGGCTATTCCTTTCGCTACTTTCCATGTTGATTGTAAGGCGGATTTCACTACATCAAATGCTTCAGCAACAGGACCTAACACTTCATTTATATGACTACTAATTTTACCTACCATATCTGTTATAGCTGTCTTTACATGCTCATAGGTATTTTTAAAAACTCTTGCTGTAAATCTAACAATTTTAAACCTTTCTTTTAATAGATCCCATTCTAATTTTAATTTATCACCTATACCCTTTACAATACCATGAAATGTACCTTGTAAAGCACCCATATTTTTATCTATTGCATCATCCCATCCTTCTTTTATCATCTGACCAAAACTTTGCCTAACTTTTTGATTAGCTTTTTCTTCTAAGTTCATTTTTTCTTCATAAAGTTTACCTTGATCAGCCTGTATATTTTTAAATTCATCTGAAAATTGTTTATATTTATCACTTTCTTTACTAAGTAACTTCATTCTTTCTTTTAATGTTTTTAATTCATTGTCTTTTTGTTCTATTTCTTTATTAATTAATCTGGTTCTTTTTATGGCAAGTTTTACAATTTGACCTTCCATATCATTAAAGGTATTAGACCATGATTTCATATTATTAGTAAAATCAGATAATATGGAATTATCTATGCCTTTCATTTCAAAATCCGAGAAACTTTTACTTAAAGATTCAAACATTTTAGATGCATCTACATATTCTTTTACGTCTCCTGTTTTAGAAGAATCTTTTAATGTGTTTTTTAAACTCTTTAGATCATCTAATAGAAATTTACCAGCATTACTTAGACTACCACTTTCTGATTTTCTATCTTTAGTGATAACTCCTCTTCCGATTTCCTTCATAGAATCGCTTAAATTGGATAGTGTATCTGCTATATTATCATTATTTTTTTCAGATTTTTCGAGATATTTGTTTATTGTTTTACGATTGGTAGAGCTATCCTTTTTTTGTTCTTTTCTATCCTTATCTATAGCAGCAACCATTTCATCATCTGCTGTGGTACTATTTCTTTCATTTACTGATTTTCTTGCCATTAGATAATGCTCCAAAAAAAAGAGGTCTAAACAGTATATCATTTTAATGATAACTCTTTAGACCCTTATAAGTAGATCCGTTAGACTATCATTAAAATGACATCTAAGTGAGTTTATTTATATTTCATTGCCTCTGCTTCTTCTTTAAGTTCTTTTGCTAACATATTTATATATGCATCTCTTTCAAAATCTGGTAACATAGTAGATTCTATTAAACTTATACCTGCTTTTTTAGCTAAATGGAATTGCTCTTTAACAATATTTTCTAATGAAGTATCAGCGACAATTTTAATTAGAAAAAAAAATTCTCTACAGGTATATCAATCTTTTCATTATAATCGCAACCATTACATTTTATAGTATAAGTAAAATCCATACCAAAGGTATTATTTTCAAACCAATCTCTTACTTTACCATAAGCATCTGTTGGTACATTTTCTAACAAATATTTTTTATCATCAATAGAGGCGTCCATTATTTCACCTTCAGGTGTAATAATACTTACAATAGAAACAGCATGTGTGAATAAAGCCATTTCAGTAATTCTTTGAGTATCTGTAAGTTTTTTTCTATTTTTGATATTTTTATATGCTATTTTTTGTCCACCTCTTGTAATATGGACAAGTTTTACAGATAAATTATCATCCATTTTCACAATGGAATTTATATCTTCTGGAATACCTATTACTTCTAATTCAGATAAATCAATATTTTGTATTGATTGAGACCTACAATCTCCACATTGGAATTGGAATTGGTAATTATCACCTTTTGATTTTCTTCTTATCTCTACAAGGAGGAAAAATCTATCTTGTAAATATAATTTATTAATATCAAAATTTTCAGTTATAATACAAGATGATATTAATTCATCTAATGCTTTTTCAATCATCATAGGATCAGTTTCATTCTCATAAACTAATAACCTTTTTAATTGACCAGTAGTAATTGGTTTAAACTTAATAACTTCTTTACTACCTGGTAAGGTTGTTTCAAATTCATAAGCATTAAGATAGTTTTTAAAATCTAACCTTTTAACTTCAACAGTTGCTTCTTCTTCTGACATATTATTCACCTCTTTTATTTAATTTTATTCACCTGATGTTGAATTTGTTATTTCATGATATACATATCCAAATGTTACATCAAATTGGGCTATATCCATGGCACTATAATCTAATGTTACAGCACTAACACTTTTAGGCCATGCATCTACTAATTTAACTTCTAATATAGGATTACCATAATCACCTTTATAATCAAGTAAATATAAATCTTGACTAGCTTCATATTCTACTGGATATCCATATGCAGAGTCTCCGCCAACCTTATGAATTACCTTTATCCATTCTTCATAAGAAACTCTAATATCTGATTTTAAATCTACATTAAAAGTGATTGTCCAATCAGCAAATGTTTGTTTACCTGATACTTTATAATCAGCACCTTGCCAATTAACTAAAATTTCTTCTGTTGTTGATTCTGGTACTGATGTTGCTCTTACAAGAAATTTTGCATCTGGAGTTGCGGGTCCTTTTATACCCTGTGGGAATCCTGGTTCAAACAAAAATAAATATGAACGTGCTCCACCTTTAAATTGTGATTTAAATGTATCAAGATTAAAATCTGTTCCCATTATATATTTCCTCCTCTTACTTTGTTATTTTATGATATTGATATGAAAATGTTACATCAAATTGGGCGATATCCATGTTACTATAATCTAATGTTACGGGTCCAACTGATTTAGGCCAAGCATCAATTAATGTTACAGTACTAACTTTCTCACCTTTTCCATTTAATAAATATAATGTTTGATGTTCCATATATTTATCCATCTTACCATAATCATTTCTAAAATCTTTGAATTTACTTATTAAATCCAACCATTCTTCAAAATCTTCACGAATTTCATATTTACTATCTACATTAAAAGTGATTGTCCAATCTGAATATGTTCGTTTACCACCAACTTTAAAATCGGAACCTTGCCAATTGAGAATGAGTTCTTCAATAGTAGATTCAGGCATTGTAGTTGCTCTTACATGAAATGACATTAAACTCATTGTTCTTAGTAAATCTCTTTGCTCTTTTGTTAAATTTCCTTGTTGTTTTAATTCAAGGGCATCTAAACCAGTATCTAAGATATCTAAAGGAAAAAATGGCATATACATAAACAAATAGGATCTTGCGCCTCCTTTTTGTCTAAAAATACTTGTAAACTCATCTAATTTAAATCCATCTATTGACATTATTCCTCTATTTATGTTATTACATGATATTGATAACTAAATGTTACATCAAATTGAGCAAAATCTTGAGAACTATAATCTAATGTAATGGGACCAACTGATTTAGGCCAAGCGTTTTTTAATTTTATATTTAATATCATAGGTTCAACACCACCAAAATCTGGAATTCCAGCAGTAAAATCTAAATTAAAACTTATCAAACCTAACATTTTAAATTCTAAATCTTGTTTATAATCACTATAATAGTTGGGTTTAATTTCAGTATCATTTACAGGATAAATAAGTTGTATCCATTTTTCAAAATCTTTTCTTAATTTACCATCTATATCGAGATTAAAAGAAATTGTCCAATCTTCATAAATTTGTTTACCACCACTTTTAAAATTTACACCTTGATATTCTACAACATGCTCTTCAACAGAGGAACCAGGGAAAGTTGATGATTTAACAAACACTTTAGTATATTCACCGAGAGACATTCCAGTTTTAATACTTGGCTCCCATTCAAATAAATATGCTCTTGCTCCTCCTTGAAATTCATTAGCAAATTGTTCTATATTGAAACCCATTATAACTCCTAAAAATAATTATTTATATTATTACATGGTATAAATAACTAAATGTTACATCAAATTGAGCAAAATCTTGAGAACTATGATCTAATGTAATAGGACCTATATTTTTGGGCCATATTCCATAAAGAAATAGTTTTAAAGTTGACTCTCCTTGAGTATTTAACATTTCAAATATACTAGATTGTACAGGATTTGCATATATTTTAGGAGATACATTTACAATAGAACCTACAACATTGTTTATACCACTCATCCAAGCTTCCATTAACATTCTTATATTTGATTTTTTATCACATAATAAAGTAACAGTCCAATCAGTATACCTTCGTGAACCTCCTACCTTATATTCTACTCCTTTCCAATATGCTGGTATTTCCTCTACGGTACTTTCAGGTATACTTGTTGCTTTTATTAAATATTTTATATCAGCATCTAAGGCTACACTTGCTGCATAAATCAAAAGAGGAGGCACAAACCAATTAAAATGATAAGCTCTAGCTCTATCTTTTTTAGATTCGGAAACAAAAGTATCCCATTCAAAACCCATTATTTAAACCTCTTTTAAGAGCACCCTATATAGGGTGCTCTTAATGTTTTTATAATCCTTCACTTGCTAAGCCAATTAATTCAGTAAATGAAGCACCTGTCTTAGTGGCTATGAAATTAAGTACAATAAATTCTGCTGCTCTAGTAGGTTTAACGTAAATATCAACCCACAATTCTTGTCTATCAATTCTTTCAGGAGTATTATTTCTTTCATCACATACTACCATGAAATCATAAACACCTCTTCTTCCTTTTACATCTCTAAGGAAAGGTTCAATCATATTAACAATGCTAAGTCTTGTGAACTCATCATTAGGTTCAAATAGGAAATACTTAGCAGACGTTGAGATTGCTTTTTCCATTACAATAAACAACCTTCTAACATTAATTCTATTGAAAGCAGAGGATTTATCTAACATTGTTTTTTGTCCCCAAACTACTTTACCTTGTCCGGCAAATGCTACAATAGGATTAATTCCATTTTTATAAAGTATATCTCTTTCACCAATGGTAGGTGACCATGCTAATCTTCTAATATTAGTTATTACTGCTCTATTAAGACCGGCTGGTGCGAACCATGGATCTGATACATCATCTGTATTAGCTAAAATACCAGCCATATGACCTGCAGGTGGTACCCAACGATATTTTGAACTCCATTTATCAAACATTTCAAGCCAATTACCATACATAGCTACATAACTTGAATTTTCATTAAATGTTGCAAGTCTCCAATCTCTTAAATTGGTAGTTTCACTTCCTGCTTGATTGACAACATGTGTACTATAACAATCACACAAGGCTATGCAATCTTTCCTTGATTCTGCAATAGCAACAAGTCTTTGTTTTACAGTAAGTCGTTTATCAGCATCAATAAGAATATTAACATCAATTTCTTCATCATTTTGATATAAATTATAACCATTGATACAGGCGGTATCTTCAAGTGCTGGATCATCATCCCATGCGTCAAAATTTTCAAGGCCACCTGCTAATTGCTCATATGATACTGTAGTACAATAAAAATCATTATTAATTACATTTGCACCTAATGCTATTCTAATATATTTTGATTCGTTATTAATTACATTTGGTGCATAAATATTTTTACCTTCATCATCAACTTCCGTCTCATCGGTTGATACATAATACGCTTCTCTTAAATAGTATGTTAATGATGCTTTATTCAGAGAATCTTGATTAGCCGATTTGACTATTACAATAAATCCTTTTTGATCTTGAATGGGAAAATCGAGTCCATCTACATCACCCATAAAGATTCATCCAATGTGCCACCAAGGTCTTGATATTGTACATATGTTCCACCACCACCTGATGTTACAATAGAATAAGCATCATTATCAATTATTGCTATTTTTGTATAATTTCCCCATACACCTCTTGAATTAGCTACAATAGCAATATCATTACCTGATGTTGGTAATGCAGAAAATGGTGATTCTTCCTGGAATTTATCAGGATCATCACCATCAAGATCAGCCATTACAAAGGCATTACCGGTTGTATATGCAGTAAAATCTGATGTTTCTGAACCAGATACACCTAAACTTCCATAGGTACCCGCAAATGTTGATGTTTCTGGCATAGCCCTTGTACACCATAATTTATTTCCATATTTTAAATAACCCATTGCAGCCATCATATCTTTATAACTGTAATTTGTAGGTTCGCCAAAAGCATCAAGAAGTTGCTCTAAATTAGTGACCAAATGTGTTTTTAATTCTGGTCCCTTCCAAGTTCTTCTTAATACTAAAACAGCAGTAGATGTTGCAACAGCTGGAATGGATGTTGTCAAATCAACTTCATTAACGTCCACTTGTGGACTTAGATAAAAAGCCATATTATATATTCCTCCTTTTTAATTGAATACATTTCGTGGATAAAACAAAATTAATTTATCAAACATTCACACAATCCATTTAATACTCATTATGTATTTATATTATTTATGTTATTATTTATATTTTTTCGTTTAGATTACTGAATACTCACGAATTTCAAATCTATCATAGGTAAATGAAACTTGTGTTTCCAAATTCATTTCCCCCTCTCTATAATTCATAGTGACTTCACCCATACTCGTAGGCCATATATCAACAAAAAATAATGAAAACTTTTGGGCTTGAAAATTATCCACAATTCTTAATGTTGCATCTGTTGCGTAATTCTTTTGTGTATCTATATATTTATCTTTATTATTATTTATGAACATGAACCAATTAAATATTAATTGCCAGTTCTTAAATTCAGAATCAACCATGAAATTAACATTTAATGGCTCAAATGTTAATGCTCCTGTTGCTCTATTCGTTTTACCACCTTGCCAATTTTGTTCAACCATATCCATTGTAACACCTGGAATCACAGTTTCATATATATTTAAAACGAATTCCTCAGCAGCTCTTAATTCAGATTGTTCAGGTATTAATGGAAATACCAATTCAAAACTAAATGGACTTGCTTTATTTAATTGAGTGTCTAATGCCATATTCTCCTCTTATTTATACTTAATTCTCAAATAATTCATATTCTGTCAATCGTTTTTGTTCATCATGTTGATATCTCTCCCATATTATATCATTATCAACAATTGGAACTCCTTTTACCTCTGACCATGTTGGTTCAGTAGCATCAGAATACCCAGAGTTTATATAACTTATCATTTCATATAAGTATCCATTTGCTGTCGTTGGTTTAACTAAATCCCCTATCTCATATGATGTACTTGCCTCCCAATCATCTTCATCATAATATGGCGCAATTGCTTTAATATACATAGCAGCTAGTTCTTGTCCACCACCTGAAGTGAATTGGGATTCAGTAAATCTATGACCCCAATTATGTTTATTATCATATATTTTTTGAATAACTTTCGTAATAATACCAGTGGTTTTCAATGGTTGAAATAAATATCCTTGAACCATGAAATCTAATGTCCATTTTATTATTCTTATCTCATCATCTGCCATTTCTTGTGTAACATCAGGTGAACAACCTTGAAAGATGGTCTTTAAATCCAAGGTAGCATCCAATTCAGGTATATTTATACGAATGAAGATTGTTGGTGTGAAGTATGGTAATATTTGTTCCAATATCTGATCAATATCAACCATATGTAGTGACCAGAGAGTCATTGTGAATCCAAAATTATATGGAATGGGATTTAAAAAATGGCTTAATTCCCCATCTGATATAGATTTTGATTTTACAACATTCCTCATCTTACTGGTTTGTCTATCAGATGCATATTCAACACTACTTAACACAACTGACATAACAGGAAGCATTTCATCATCTTTTTTCTCATGTAGAAAATACCACACCTTTTCCTTTATCCCAAATTTAAGGGGCACTTTTTTATATCCATTAGTAGTACCTTCAGCATCATGACGGGCAATTTGTATGTTCTTGAAGATATCTAAAAACTGGATTATCGTTTTTCTGATTGAGTTGTAGTAATAATACTGCCTACTCATATTTCTATACCTCTATTAATTCTATAATATATTGTGCTATATTTATATCCATTTTCTTTACAGAAATTTTGTAAGTTTTTAACAACAATATGCTTACCTTTATGTATTATATTCCATATTTTAGCATGGCTTTCATTACCTTTTGATTTTTCTGCTAAAACTTTTTTAGTTTTCTCTGTATGATGTTTACCATATCTATTACTTACTTTACCGATTTTTGCTAAACTCATTTTTCTTCTAGCTTCTTTAGACATTTTTTTACCAAATGATGATTTACTTATTTTTCTCTTAGTTTCTTCTGATTTAGGTATACCTTCCATTACTTCACTTACTCTTTTGTTATGTTCTTCTGTGTGATGTTTACCATACATAGGATGTTTTTCACCTCTTAAAGATTCTGAAATTTTTCTTTTATGTTCTTCAGTAAACTTTGATCTTAATACACTATCCCCACCAGTTGTCATATTATAGCCGTTATTAAATGAATCGTACTGTTTAATATAATGGAACTCCATTTCATTTAATTCTTCTTTAGATAAACATTCTTCAATCACTTTCCACTCAAAATTGTTTTCATCATATTTTCTTAAAGCATTATGAAAATAAAAATTAGATTTTTTATTAACTTTATACATATGTTGTTGCTTTCTTCTATTTAATCCTTGTATAGTTTGACCTATATAACATTTACCATTAATCTTATTTGTAACCTTATAAATTAACATATTAATCTCCTTAGAATCTGTAAATAATGACGGAAACCCTTGATATCATTATCATTCTAGAACCCATATATGGACTCATCAACATCTGAATAAGCGTCTATATCTTCTGATTCATCTTCAATCCATTCATTATCACCATATGCTGTTAATGGTTCACTCAATGTACTATCAACATCATATGATATATCTTCTGCTGATTCAGATTGTTCACTAAATCTGTATGGTTTCAATATAAATTCCCATACTAAATGTTTCAATTGAAAGACACTACCTTCCATACCTACATCCACCACTTCATATGATCTTTCATTCCATAATGTTTGTATAACATCACCAGGTTTAGGTTCATATGGACTACCACTTATATCTCTTGTAAAGGTTGATTTAGGGATCCATCCCATATCAATAACATCAACAGAGGTTATACCAAAGGTATCAATAACACCTGCTTCCTCTGTGATTTCATATGTCATTTTGGATTCATAAGGACCGAGATATGCGGTATTATCTGATTCACCATATAGTCTATCCATGGTTATATTCTCATCACGAATATAATACTGAATTTTGGCACCCTGTATATCATTATATTCAACTACAACTGAATCATATAAATCATGTTCAATATTACCATCTTGAGGATGATACATATCCCAGCCAGGGATCTCTAAGGTACTCATATACATTTCTCCATTAAATCTTTGATTTTACATCCATCCTTTTGATGTGCTTCCTTATGACAGTCAACACAATAAGTTATACAATTATCAACATCTGCTGATTCTATTGGATTGATTGATACTGGATAAATGTGGTGACAATGTAAAGGACCTTTACTACCACACTTAACACACTGATATTTATCCCTTTCCAGTACCATTTTTCTTAATTCGGGTTGAACTTCTCTATTGAGTTCTAACCAATCTAATCTACCTGCTCTTATTGCATCTTCTTTCATAAGTGTTTCTGGTTTCTTACCATATATAGAACAACTATTCTTACAATTATCAGAACAATAAAACTTATTTTCGGATAAACGATTATTTTTTAAATGTTGTATTCTATGATCTACATTTATTAATGTTGGTATAAACCATTCATTACATTTAACACATCTCACTTCAAGTATGTTTTTATCAGTTGGGCTTCTTCTAACCTCTTCACACCATTCTAATTGTGGTGCATATGTGTCATATAGGGGAATACCTTTAGAATGATATCCGCCTTTCCAAAAATGACATTTATCACCTTTCATATTATTATGCATTTTTATTTTATGTTTTTCTGTATGATGTTTATTGAAAAAAGGATTATTTTCACCTTTATTAGAACAATTTTTATTACAAAATTTACTATTCTTATAACCAAAATATTCTTCCCCGCAATTTTTACAAACTTTGAAATAGTATGTTTTATTCTTTCTTCTTAATGTATATTTCTTTTTATTATATTTAAATTCTTCTAAATTATCCCAACATATCTTCATAATCAATTCCTCCTAAAAATTGTTATATTTGGAGTAAGGTTGGATATTAGGAGTATCCAACCAAAGGGAGCTACCCTCTGTCCTCCTATATTATTTACCTGCTTTAATTTTATATTTCTTTAAGAATTTATCAACCTTGACATAACTATTGATCCATTGTGAATCCTTATATAGTTTATCCATATCAATAACTTGTCCTTCCTTTTCTATGTGATAATATTCTATAATATCCGATTCAACCATTACATACTTACCACCTTTAAGTTCAGCAATCCCAAATATAATAACACTTGCATCTATTACATCTTTATAATCTATTGATCCACCATATACTTTTTGATATATTTTACTATGCACATCATTTCCTTCATACCAAATCCATATCTTCTTGGATCTATTATCAGAAATGAATCTAATACTTTTATATTTTTCCCATCTCAGAATTTCTTTAATTTCTTTTTGGGAAGGATTCTCTAATACTTCAAATCTTTCATTACTATAAGTATTTTTCATCCATAGTTCATTTATGTATTTAAGTAATCTCATTAGTCATACTCTTTCATATAGTTATTTAAAAGTTTATTAATCTTTATATAAGGATTAACCCATTTAAAACCTTTGATTATATCAGCAACCTTAACATCCAGATTTTCTCTTACTTCATAATCCATCCATTCATAATCATCCCATACACTCATTTCCCATTTATTACCAATCTTTACTGCTGCTCCTTGTAACACTTGTGTATTAGGTATAGAACTATATCCTGTTTTAAATATTCCATTCCAAACCTTCTGATGATTAACTTCATAAGCATTCCATACATAAAGTTTTTTAGTTTTTTTAATAGCAGTAAATCTAATAGATGAAGCATTAAGTTCTTTAATATCACTCATACTATCAGGTGGTATTTCTAATACTTCTATTTTTTTACTAAATGGTTTTATCCATAGTTCATTTAGAATGTATTTCTGGAGTCTCACATTATTTTCCTGCTAGCATCTGAGTAACTTTTTCTTCTAACATTTCAATTCTTTTTCTTAATGCTTCTATAAGTGTTGGATGTTCTTCTTCCAAATCCTTATATTCCTTTACTTGCATTTGTTCATATAATTGTCCTAATCTATCCGACATTCTTACTCCTCCCTATAACTATTATTTATTCATCCATTGTTTCATAAACTTATCAATTTTAATAAGTTTATTGACCCATAGAGATTCTTTATATAATTCTTCTTTATCTTTTATATCATTCTGTCTCCATTCCAAAATATCAGAAGCAACCATTACATGAGATCCACCTTTTTGTTCTGCTATACCAAATATACCATAATTTTGTCCATCTTTATAATAATTTATACCTTTATTTATTTTAGAGTTTTCTTGCCATACTTCAACATGAATTGCTACGGAAGCCTTCCATACCCATAATTTTTTATCACTATTAACAGCAATAAATCTAATGGTATTACCTTCACCAATTTCTCTCATTTCCTTTTGGGAAGGATTCTCTAACACTTCAAACTTACTATGATTGCGTGTATCCATCCAAAATTCATTTATATATTTCTGAAGTCTCATACTATAACCATTGATTGAACATTCGTTTAAAAAATTTATCTATGTTCATGTATGTCTTTAACCATTGTGCATTATCATACAACTCTTCTAAGTATTCAGCTGGATCTCTTTTACCATGTTGTATTTTATCAGATTCAGTTAATATCCAATTACCACCCATTTTTTTACACATACCAAATAAATATTTAGTAAGATCCACTTGCATCCACCTAACACCTTTAGATATTTTTGTTACTTCAGTCCAAACATCATGATGTATTAATGAAATAGGACTAAAGATCCATAAAGTCTCACTATCATTATCAGCAATAAATCTGAGTTCATTGAAGTTATCAGTAGATATTTCAAGCATTTCTTTTTTAGAAGGATTTTTAATAACTTCATATTTTCGACCACCATAGGTCTTAACCCATTCCTCATTTATATAGTGTTTAAGTCTCATTTTAGGTCTCTTTTTATATTATCGGATATTTTAATATATTTTTCAACCCATCGCCATTTCTTCAATACATCATTAACACTTATCTCTTTTTCTTTTACATAAAATTCAAATTCACTATTACCATCCAAACTAGACATAATAGCCTTTCCTTTTATTAATCTGGCATATCCAGGTAATATCCTACCATCATATATATCATCAGAAAGGTCTGCTGAATTTAATTGATGCCAAGTAGGCCCATGTAAAGGACCATAAACATCCCATACAAATACTAATTTTTTCTTATTATCAGCAATGAATTTAATACCTAAACCATTCTGTGATAACTCCTTCATTTCTTTAAAGGAAGGATTACTGAATACTTCATAAGATTTACCAGCATCCTTTACCCTAGTTTCATATGACTCATCCATATAATGTTTTAATCTCATTATCCTATCTCTATCCCGTATCCCTCGTAAACTTCTTTAGCTATAAGACTCTCACTTAATCGTTCCATCTCAGCATCAGCTTCTCCAATTAAATCACTACCATCCAATGCTATACCTTGATTACCTAATGAACCAAAGGATGCAAATTTTCTTCTAACCATACCAAGCATCTTCTTAGCATAAGCAGTAGCAAAATCTAATACCCATGTGCTATCATAGATATATTCATAACTATCATTAATTTCCCAACTAGGACTTGTGGTGGAACCTTGTATCATAAAACTTCTAATTAAAACCCAACCAGGAGAATTAATAGTTACTTCATCACCTAATACTTCAACACCTGCTTCACTAGCATATTTAGGTGTATAAGTTAAAGTGGCACCTGATGCTGGAGGAGGTTGTATTTCTAATTGATTAGTATATTTATGGTATTTATAGTTATAAGCGTCAGGAGTATATCTTCTTAAAGTATCTATAAAGTCTCTTGCTATATGGTATGATACTAGGCTATATCCTTCATAACTATTAATAAGTCCATCTAACATACCTCTACTATACATATAATTTTCAACAGTAAATAGTGTATTGATACCACCTGTTTCACTACTTCCAGTTTCATATGATAATACTTCTGTAACACCAGTAGGCAGATCATACATATATTGGGTTGCGGATAATGCCATTGTGAAATAAACTTCTTGTGTTGCATTACCTACTGCATATTTCATAAACTTAGAACGAGCGTAGTCTATGGCATCATATATTTGAATTTCGGATAATTCCACCTTCACCATAGGATATCCGAGATTTCTTTTAATTTTCTCTGAGAGTTGCCCCTTCGTTTGCATGTTTTAACACTCCTTTCGTTTCATATTACATTCCTTCTGTTTATGAATTTTATTATGACATTGTTTACAAAAAGTTACACAATTATCTACATCAGCACTTTCAATAGGATTGATCTCTACACCTGTTATATGGTGACAATGTAAAAGTTTTTTGCTACCACATTTAACACACTGATATTCATCCCTTTCTAACACCAATTTCCTTAATTCAGGCTGCACTTCTCTGGAAGTATCAATTTTAAACTCTTTGGGCCATTTTCTTTGGTTAAATATAGGACAAGATTTTTTACATCCATCAGAACAATAAAATCTTCCCTCACCTTCATTTATAGTATTACCTTTTATTATTTGTATTCTGTTTATAACATTCCATAATTTTGGTATATACCATCTTCCACAATAGACACACCTCACTTCAAGTATGTTTTCATCAATTGGACTTCTTCTAACTTCTTCACACCATTCTAATTGTGGTGCATATGTATCATATAGGGGTATACCTTTTTTATGATAGCCACCTTTCCATAAATGACTATTTTTCCCACTATTAGATTTGCCAATTTTTTCTTTTACAGCATTCGGTAGTTTTTTACCATTCATATGATGTGAACATTTAGAGTATTTTTCTTTTAGAGATTTACTTATATTTATACTATGTTCCTTTGTGAGTTTTTTACCTTTATGTGATTCACTTTGTTTATCTTTTGTTTCCTTTGACACAATTCTTAATGATAAACAAAATTTAGAACAATAAATACTATGTTTATTACCAAGGAAGGGTTCCTTGCATACTTTACATGATTCTTTATATATCCAAGTGCTATTACATTCACTATACCATTTACCCGTTCTCTTACTGTATCTTAACCCTTCCAGGTTATCCCAACATATCTTCATAATAATTACCTCCTTCAAAGGTTTACTTGTTAGGAGTTAGGTTCGATGTTGAAGGCATCAAACCAAGGTGATCAAGCCCTGTCCTCCTATTAACTATTATAATCAATCCAATCATCTAATGCATCGGTTATATTAATATATCTATCTACCCATTTGAAATTCTTTTTAAAATCTCTCATACTATCTGGTTCATATCCAAAGTAAGCATCCATTTGATCGGATTCAATCATTTTATATTTACCACCTTTCTTTTTAGCAACACCCTCTAATATGACACCTTTCATTGCTAATGAGCTTTCAGTACCATTTGCATTAATATAATCATCCCAAGTGCGAGAATGTATTTCTTTCATAGCATCCCATATATATATTTTCTTATCTCTGGAATCTGCTATAAATCTTATTTCACCTTTTTCAGGTCTAAGACTATCAACATCACGCATAGACATTTCAGGTAGTTCAATTATTTCAAACTTTTCACCTTTTATATTTTCACCCCATACCTCATTCATATATTTTAATAGCCTACTCATATCCATCTTCCTTCATAATTTTTTTAAGATAATCTTCTATATTAATATATCTATTTACCCATTTGAAGTCTTTTATAATATCCCTAATATAGAATGTTTTGTTATCCATTTGATAATGTATTTCATCAGAAAAATTCATTACATATTTACCACCCTTCAATTCACATTCTCCATGTAATACAGTTTCACAGGATTCCCTATTAAAATTTCTTCCTTTACCTGTCTCCAGATCCCATACATCATTATGAATAGCAACAAAGGAATCCCAAACATATACTTTTTTATCTTTATTATCAGCAGTGAATCTAACACCATCCATCTCATCCACTTGTTTCATTTCTTTTACAGAAGGATTAACAAAGACTTCAAAGGATTGACCTTTCCTTTTAAGTCTTGTTAGGTATTCCTCATTTATGTATTGTTTAAGTCTAGTCATTATATTCTTCCCATTCTTTTTCCCATTCATCTAAAATACTTAAATCAATATATTTATTGACCCATTTGAATTTCTTTTTAAATGCTTTCATCTTCTGATATAAAAATCTATCATTTATTCTATCTGATCTAGTCATTGCGTATTTTCCTTTAACCTTTTCAGCATTACCAGGTAATAAAACTAATTGTTCAACTAGATTGCCAAATTTCATTATATCTTTAGGTTTAATAAATTCCCAGGCTTCATAATGTATCGCTTTATCCGCATCCCATACATATACAGTTTTATCTCTGGAATCAGCTAAGAATCTAACACCTAATGATGTGGTATCAAGTTCTCTCATTTCTTTTGCAGAAGGATTAATAAATACCTCATAAGAATTCTTACCATATACGGTTGTTAATCTCATTAAGTATTCTTCATTTATATATTTTAATAATCTCATAATTATTCCTTAACATATCTCCATTCTTAATTGACCATACTTGCATCCATCCTTCTTATGTGTTTCCTTATGACAATCTATACATAATGTTATACAATTATCCATATCTGCGGAAAATAAAGGCTCAATGTTTACAGGATAGATATGATGACAATGTAAATTTTCAGATGAATCACATTTAACACATTGATATTCATCCCTTTCTAATACCATCTTCCTTAATTCTGGCTGAACTTCCCTATTTAATTCTAACCAAGATAACCTTCCTGCTCTTATTGCATCTTCTTTTATAATGGTTTCAACAGGTTTATAGTATATAGGACAAATATTTTTACATTCATCGGAACAATATAATTTACATTCTCCCTTATTAGTGTTATTTATTGCTTGTATTCTATTTCTTATATTATTTATTCGAGGTATATACCACTTTCCGCAATATGCACATTTTACTTCTAATATGTTTATATCAGTTGGGCTTCTTCTAACTTCTTCACACCATTCTATTTGCGATGCATAAGTATCATATAAGGAAATACTTTTAGAGGAATATCCACCTTTCCAAAAATGGCATTTATTACCTTTATGTGATTTACTATTATTTATTTTATGTTCTTTTGAAATTTTTCTTTTCTTTATTTTAATACTTATTTTCTTTTTAGTTTCATTTGAATGTTGTTTTTTATAAAATGAATTATATTGTTTATTTTGGGAACATAAACGTGAACAAAATCCTTTATTATTTTTACTAGCCAAATAAGATTCACCACAATTCTTACATGACTCTTTATAACAATACGAAACTTTTTTCTTATACCATTTACCTGTTCTCTTATTATACCTTAACCCTTCTAGGTTATCCCAACATATCTTCATAATAACTACCTCCCTAATAGGTTTAATTAGGAGTGAGATTGATAATTAGGGTATCAATCAAAGGGTGGCCACCCTCTGTCCTCCTATATTACTATTTATATTTTATTTATAAAATACATCAATCTGAGAAAGAACGCTCATATAGCCAAGACCAATCATCCGCTTGATTATTTATATCAGTTAGTATCCCCCAACCATCATCACCTTGCTTCTCCTCAAATTCAAAAGATTCATCCAATACATTCATCTCTAATATATAACAAGCCCAATATAAAGCACTTATAGCATCATCAGCTTTATCCTTCCCAAAGAATTTATTACCTTCCTCTACAAAGGTTGTCAACTCCTCCAATGTTTCCCTATCAATTATCTTTAATGATCTATCCTCTATCAACTTTTTCATTAATAATACTGCTTTAGGTTTGGTTGCTTTAGTTGCCCTTACACCAAGATTAACAGCCTTTGATCCTGTATTAACAAGATTCTCATTCTCATGTTCCCACCATAATCTATTTACTACTGCTGCTCCTTCACTATTATTCTCCACCATTATATAAGCATTGTTATAATAATATGACATTCTATTGATAGCATCTGAAAAGGTATATACATCAATAGTATTATCAAAAAGAATAGCAACTTGCTCCATCTTAATAGGTTTCAATGATATAATTTTAAGAACTTGAATAGCGGAATAATGCTCCCCTGTTCCTTTAGCAGTATCAACACCTAATACATAATTACAACCTTCAATAGGTTTCTCATATATATGAAAGGTATTATTTAATTCCGAATGCTTAGGTTCTTCCCATTCAACAATTATCTCTTCTAATATGTCTGGGTCAATGACAGTATGGGTACTTCCTAGAAATTCAACAGCAAACTCTTGTGCAAACTTTTGTTTACCAATATTACCTATTTGTGTTTCAGCCCATTTTTTATCTCTACCAGGAACTTCTTGCCAGGACACCTTCATTGAATAAAAACTATTACGACCTTTCTCAGCATTATGATAAATTCTATGGAAAAGGTTAAACATTCCATTTGGTGTTGATATGATTACAATTTTTGAATTTTCTGATGCTGCAATGGTAGGATAGTTAGATGCCCAGAACTCTTCTGCTTGATTCTTAGGTACAAATGCAAATTCGTCCATTATTAATAAATTAGCAGATTCACCACGAAAAGCATCAGGAGATGTAGCAGATATAACTAATTGAGAACCATTATCAAAAAATACTGTAGTCTTATCATAACCTTCGACACCTGGTTTAATCCATATAGGTAATGCCTCATACATCTTCTTTATTCTTCTAAGGATCATTTTGGCTGACTTTTCTTTATTAGATACTATACATATAATCTTATTATCATTGAACAGAGCATACCATAAAGCATAGATACCAACCACTGTAGTTTTGCCTGATTGTCTACTTTGTAATGATATAGTAAATCTTTCGTTATGTAAAACATTTAATAATTTCTTTTGATAATCATAAGGTTCAAAGGTTATCTCACCCTTATCAGGATTAACAATTTTGATATGCTTTGTAAACTCATTGATATCATTAGAACATTTCTCTAATTCTAAAACTTCTTCATTTGTATATTCATGTTCTGAATATGGTCTCTTAATCCTAGCATCGTCATACCTTATCCCCACAATATTTCTCCTTTGAGCATAAAAAAAGGTCTCTATCTTATTTATACAGATAGAGACCTTTTAAGGAAAAATAATTATATTATACTATAAGTTTCGGTTCCACTACAAATTGAATCTCTGACTTGTCCTCCCTTGTCCTCAAATAAACCTTGTTACCCCACAATCGACATATATGCTTACAAGTCTCCTTAGCATATCTCCCTTCCAAGTCCATATGATTCCACCTGTGTTCCAGTAACAATGAACCATTTCCATTAACATTACCATCCACTACCTCAATTAAAGGAATACTTGAATGGGCAAAACTATTGATAATCATAGTTTTAATTTCCTGTGCTTTCTTCTTAATGATAACATAGTCAATAGTTGAATGTGTTTCCTGTTTCTGATAGATATACATATTCAATTCATCAACTAATTTATCTGTTAAAAAGTTTTGAAAAAATGCCCAATCAGTGTATGTCCTCATTACACTCTTACACTTCTCCCAACCTTTCATTTCCTCAGTATCCCAATCTTCCCTTTCCTTTTCATCTGAACATAAGTCCCAATCTTTACCATGTTGACCTGTATCCCATCTATGTTCAATATCCTCCCACATCTTACTACCAATAAGGTAAGGGTTCATAGATTCAGGATTCTCTGCCTTAACCAATGCGTTTGAATAAGTATATTGTGCGTGATCAGATATATTTAACACATCCTCTTGAAATAGTTTTCTCATTACTTTCTCATGTACAAAGGTAGCCCAACCCTCATTAAGATAATGGGTTTTCATCATAGGCCAGAAATACTGTCCTTCCATCCTCAACATTTCCAAGATATCCTTTTGCCAATCCTCCAAGATACGGGAATTATCAATAATATATCTTAGTAAGTCTGTAGTAGGCTCAACAGGAGACTTCAATCTCAAATTTCTTTTAATCTTCTGTAATACCAATTCTAGGTCATGGTTAAAGTCTCTGATATCATTGGGAATAAGATCACTATATTCTTCTGTTGATTGATGAGAACTAATAATCTTTTGCTTAACATGATTATATATTCTTTCCCTTTTTTCATCTTCTGTTTCTTTTTCAAAGGGACTTGAATGTAATTGAATAGCATGGCCAGCATCCACTATATGTTCAATTTCATCTATACCATACTTCCTTTCATATTCATTAAATCGTTTATTTGCTTGAGCCATTACACCCATTATGTCTTGTCGGCTATTTGTGAAATATTTATTCTCCGCAAATACATTAACGTGACCAAACACATGAGCAATTACTAACGCATGAACAGCAAAAGTATTGTTATTCATAAGAAAAGCTCTAGCAGGATCAGAATTGATAACCACCTCATATGGAAGATTGGAACTATATTTCTCATAAATAGTTCTTAATCTTTCGTAATTTCTACCATACTTCCAAGAGGATATATTGGTAGGAATACGATAAGCCATAATCTCCAACATCTTTTGAGGTTGACAAATATCAAACTCAATGTCATAGACCTTCAAACCCATATCATCAACAATTTGTTTAACTCGTTCCTCAACCTTAATAAGTTTTTGAAACTCTTGTTTTTTCATATAACTCCTTTCAAAGAATACTTCCCTTTATACAATTTATTTTTATTCTTATATCCATAGAATGTGCTATAATTTATATTCCTTCTTTTACACCAAGTTTTCAAATCATCAATTTCTTCACCATTTATCAACCATTTTTTCATATTGAATGATCTGAATTCCTCTTTTCTATCTTTTCTCATTTCTTTTACTCTTTTGCCCATTTCCTTTTTTAAGGTAACATTATCATTCCACGATTTTTTTATAGATTCACTTAATTTTTTTCTGTATATTTCATCAGACCTGAATTCCATTTGCTTTTTTCTATACTCCGGATTCTCCCAATTTTTCCTTTGTCTTATTCTAGTGTTTTCTTTATTCTTTGCAGTACCACATGCCTTTCTTATTTTTTTTACCTGATTCTCTCTATACTCTGAATTCTCCCAAACTTTTTTTTGTTTTAAACCTACCTTTTCCCGTTCTTCTTGTTTTTCATACCTTTTTGATTGTCCCTTACTCATTTTTTTCTTAGTTTCGTCTGAACATTCATAACCAAATTTACCTTCACCACCCCAAGAAAGATTATATCCTCCATTACCAAAACTATCATATTGTTTAATGTAGTGAAATTCCATCTCATTCATTTCTTCTTTAGATGAACACTCTTCAATTACTTCCCACTCAAAATTGTCCCATCCATGTTTATTGAGAGCATTATAGAAATAAATGTTTTGTTTATTTCTATATCTTGTTTTATGTCCTCGTTTTCTTTTCTCTAATGCTCCTATAGTTTGACCTATATAACATTTACCATCAATTTTATTTGTCACTTTATATATTATCATATTAAATACCTCCTAGGAGGTATTTATATAAAACATATGTTATTTTATATTACCTCTACTTCCCTTATTATACTTATTTAGGAGCAAAGAGCATGTGACGAAGGCAGGGAAATATATGTTGCTTATTCCTAATGATAGACAATAGAAAATGCTTATCATCATTCCTATAAAAGTTAGTACCCTCTGTTTGCTTTACTCTAAATTTCCAGTTCTTTTGAATTTCCTTAATCAGAGTATTATCAGGACGCCACCCGTGCATGTCCTCACCATCAGTATCAATCTCCACATATGAAAACATATTAACCTTCTTATCCAATAGTCTTTGTATATATGGAATAGTTTTAGGTGGATCCCAATCCTCACCATCACTTATATATACACAATACACATTCCATTGATCAACAGGATATTCAGTATCAATAAGATAATCTGCCTTATCAATAGCAGTCCAACACATGGTACCACCTGACTCCCCTTTATGGAAAAATGTCTCCTCATCAACAATACTTGCCGTTGTAGTATGTTGAATGAATTTAATGTCCACTTCATCATAGGTTTTCTTTAAGAATTCCACCATCCAGAACAACATTGATCTTGCCAAATACTTCTTATCCATCGTCATTGAACCAGATGTATCCATCATTGCTATCACTACTGCATTACTATGAGGTATAGTATCCTCTTCAATTTGTTTATATCTCAAATCACTATCATCAATCATCAAATAAGGATCATGATCCTTATCCACCTTACCTTCCTTAATAATATCAATAGCTTTATCAATATCATCATGTGTCATAGATAAGGCTATATAA
>Ga0233437_1003044_pt1 | contig 23130 bp, 18 predicted proteins | sample SI_122_August201_FD_182714 | JGI IMG/M metagenome (GOLD analysis project Ga0233437, IMG submission 182714) | Seawater microbial communities from Saanich Inlet, British Columbia, Canada - SI_122_August2016_200_MG | ecosystem: Environmental > Aquatic > Marine > Inlet | place: Canada: British...
TATACTGAAGAGCCGTATGAGGGAAATCTTCAAGTACGGTTCTGTGAGGGGCATTGAAGTTCTTCACATTATAAATGAAAAATTAAATTATAAAAAGGAGAAATATATTATGCCTACTCGACAAAATGAAAATATATTGAAGTACAAAGCATTTATCTGTGATATGGATGGAGTGATATATCATGGGAATAAATTATTACCCGGAGTAGATAAATTTGTAGCGTGGTTGCAGAAAGAAAAGAAAAAATTTATTTTTTTAACTAATAATAGTCAAAAAACTCCCAGAGAACTTAAGGAAAAATTAAAGCGCTTAGGATTGGATGTTGACGAGAAACACTTTTACACCAGTGCACTTGCAACTGCAGCTTTTCTTCAACAGCAATGTCCTGAAGGGAGCGCGTTTGTTATTGGAGAAGCAGGTATTACAAATGCGCTTTATAATGTCGGCTATTCTACTAATGAAACGGATCCTGATTATGTTGTGTTTAGTGAATCCAGCACTCATAGTTATGAAAAAATTCATAAGGCTGTAAATTTAGTATTGCATGGGGCAAAATTAATAGGTACTAATCCAGATTTGACTGGACCAGGTGATAATTGTACTATCCCTTCAACAGGAGCTCTTATTGCACCAATTGAATTAGCTACTAATAGAAAAGCTTATTTCATAGGTAAACCAAATCCACTAATGATGAGACATGCTCTAAAAAGACTTAATGCTAAAAGAGAAGAAACGCTTATTATTGGTGATAGGATGGATACTGATATAATTGCCGGTATTGAATCTGAAATTACTACCGTTTTAGTTTTAAGCGGTGTAACGACAAGAGAGGAATTAAAAAACTTTGCATATAGGCCTAATTATATTTTGAATGGAGTAATAGACTTAGTGAGTTAAATGATTTTTCTTTACTAATTAAATGTTAAAGTTTTCTTATTTGTTGATGAATAAATTTAAGTTTGAAAAGTATATAAGTAAAATTGATAGAAATAGAAAAATTCAACCTGGTTTTTGGGGTAGAAACTATTTGCTATCTGTTGTCATACCATCTTATGGTGAATATGAAGATTTAGGTGCAGCATTATATTCCTTAGCTCTTAATGATAAAATTCTTTTAAGTAAGACAATTATTATTATTGTTATTAATTCTCCTATGATTCAAATTAAGAAAGAATATTCAGAGATAAACAGTAAACTTTTGTATGACCTTGAAAATAATAATTTTCAAAAAAAATATGAATTGAATAATTTGAATTTAGCTTGGATTGATGCTTCTAGATGTGGTTCTGAATTAAATGGGAAAGGTGGCGTCGGAAAAGCTAGAAAACTTGGTATGGATTACAGTTTACTTTATTTTGATTGGAATTTATCTCCGCTAATGATTAGTCTGGATGCAGATACACTTGTTGAAAAAACCTATTTAAAAGCAATTTATGATTATTTCAAATCTAACAGTGATTTTGTTGGAGCATCCATTTCCTTCAAGCATCAAACAGCAGATAATGAGTTAGATGAATCTATAATCAGAGACTATGAACATTATTTAAATGATTATGTAGCCAAATTAAAAAAAGCAAGATCTCCATATGCTTATCATACAGTTGGTTCAGCTATGGCTTTTAGAGCTGAGTATTATATTAAAGCCGGAGGAATGAAAACACATAGAGGGGGCGAAGATTTTTATTTTATGCAGTCGCTTAGGAAGCTTGGAAAGATTGGTTATATAGCTAATACATCTGTACATCCTTCTCCTCGTATTTCAGGTAGGGTTCCTTTTGGTACAGGACCGCGACTTAAAAAGACGATAGAAGGTAGTGAGCTAATGTTGTATAATCCCAAAGTTTTCGAACGACTCGGCAACACTTTGCATGAAATAAGAAAATGGCTATCTAATAGTAATATAAAATATTCAGAGTTAAAAATGAATCTGGATACAAAATGTTCTAATTTTTTAGATAAAAATAATTTTTCTACCGTATGGAATAAAATTATTGAAAATAATCTAAAAAATATAGGTGAATTATCTGAACGAGATAAAAGAAAGTTACTTTGTGCACTTCATGTTTGGTTTGATGCATTTAGGACTTTAAAATTCATCCATTTTCTAGAAAATGAATATCCTGATGAATTTCCAAAAGTAGAAATACCGAAAGCAAATACGTAGTTATAAATAATAAAAGTTTCTTTTTTTTTATCAAATCTGAAATCTACGATCTAAGATAATTAAGGTAGATAAGGCATTTTTTCAATTCTCTCAATAATGCCTACAGTAAAACGTCCTGTGGTAATTCCTACAATCATACCGCCAATTACGTCACTTATAAAATGGTAATCCAACCCAATAAGACCAATCATAACGCAGGTAGACAGTATTATTGCCAGCCATTTTAATTTAGGATATTCAAGCCATACTACTGTCATAGCGGCAAAAATAACACAGGTGTGTCCAGAAGGAAAAGATTGATATGCCAAACCTATATGGAAGAAGTTAAATCCGTACGCATTCATCCCAATAAGTGAAAGGTTATTATTGACATAAGTTTCCGGCCAATATCTTCCGAATACACCTTTAAGTAAATCTTTTATGATAACAACTGTAACTATACTTGTGCAGTAGGAAAAAAGAAATTTATCAAAAATAGAAAATAATCTTCTCGTATATCTGATAAAAAGATAAATATAAAGAATAGGAACTGTAAAAAATATGACATTTGCAATATGTTCCAAACAATAAAATATTATCTGGAGTGTTTTATATTGATTTAAATAATGATGTACAGCAAATGCCACAGGCCTATCAATAAAGTTATAAGAAATTATAATTAATATAATTCCAGCACCAGCTAGTAATAGATGTTTTTTTGTTGCTCTCTTCATATCTTGTATAAAATATAATAATAAATGGTTAATTTTATTATCATTATAAAATGTTTTATCTAAGATTTCAATTTTATTGCCAATTTAGCTTTGTCTATTGTAATAGGTTTAGAATTTTTAAGCTTTTCTATAAGTTCTAAAGATGTTATTCCTGTATTTATAGCATCTTGTAAAGTTCCATGTATAAAACCTTCTGATATAGCATAATCTATAAATGAAATTAGCTTATCATAGAAACCATTAATATTTAAAAACCCGCATGGTTTTTGATTAAGTCCAAGTTGTCTCCATGTAATCATCTCAAATATTTCTTCAAATGTACCGAAACCTCCAGGCATTGCAATAAAACCATCTGAAAGTTTTTCCATTAAAGCTTTTCTCTCATGCATACTATCTACTATTCTAAGATCTTTCAGTTCAGTAAAGGCAACTTCTTTTTCTAATAAATGTCTTGGGATAATACCAGTGACATCTCCACCATATTCTAAAACAGCTTTAGCAATCACCCCCATTAACCCTACATCAGAACCTCCATAAATAAGCCTTATATTTTGCTCTGCTAAGGTTTGTCCAAGTTTTATGGCTTCTTTTTTATATTCTTTTCTAGTTCCAGGACTGGAACCACAGAATACACATATATTTGAAAGCATTTAGTTCACCTTTTTATTTTACGCTTTTTATAGATAACAATTAAGTAGCAAACAATAATTGCAATTAATAAAGATAGATACTTATTCATATCAAATTATCGTAGTTTTTATTGGTTAAAATTTAATTTTCTTCGTTTAGTTACAAACTAAAAATGCCACAGAAAATAATTTCTGCGACATTTATATATGAAATTTTATTGATTTATTTTACTCTTTAATTCCTATTGCTTTTTTATGCCAGTGAGCTACAAGAGGGGAAGCTACAAATATAGATGAGTATGTTCCTACAATTATACCTGCAAGCATGATAAGAGCAAAGTTATTTATAGAAACTCCGCCAAAGATATACAGTACGAGTACGACGACAAAAGTTAAAAATGACGTAATTATAGTCCTACTCAATGTTTGATTGATACTTAAATTTATAATTTCGCTGTATTTTAAATCTTTACGTAGTTTTAAGTTTTCACGTATTCTGTCAAAAACAATAATCGTATCGTTAACAGAGTAACCTACAACAGTTAGCAATGCCGCTATAACTGTAAGTGATATTTGCCTGTCAAATGCAATCAAAACACCCGTTCCTATTATTACGTCATGCAGTAACGCTATGATTGCCGCTACAGCATAGGTTAATTCAAATCTGAGAGATACATAAATTATTATACCGGCAAAAGAAAGAATTATAGCAATAATTGCCGACATCGCAAATTGCGAACCGGCAAGTCCTCCAATAGTAGTTTCAGATGCACCGGAAAATACTGCCGTAGGAAATTGCTTGTTTAATAACTGAGTAATTACTGTCATTTCACTGACAGAACTTTTTGGTCTAGTTTGATTATTGATAAGTATTTCTACTTTATTTCCTTCTACAGGAGAAGATTTAAATGAAATATCTGTTTGATAACCTTCTTTGCCAAGAAAGTTTTTGATTTTTCCCTGTGAAACAGGTTTTTGGTAGTTGAGCATTATTTGAGAACCACCAGTGAAATCAACACCTAATATTGTTTTATGATGTAATGTAGCAATTGCTATTGAGGCAATCATTAAACATAAAGATAAAGCAATACAGTACTTCCATAAGCTTAAGAATTTAACTTTTGTATTATGGAAGACTCTTAACATTGTAAGTTTACGTATATGAAAATACTTGTTGTAAATATCAAAAATTAATCTTGTAACAAATATAGCTGTAAACATACTGCAGACTATACCGATACTTAAAGTTGCACCAAAGCCTTTTACAGCTCCTGCGCCCTGCCAGAATAGGATTAAGCCGACGAGTAATGTAGTTATATTAGAGTCAAAAATTGTAATAAATGCTCTTTTGTAACCAACATCTATAGCGTTTGTTAATGTTTTGTTAGATTCTATTTCCTCTCGAATCCTTTCATAAATAAGCACATTTGCATCCACCGCCATACCTATGGTAAGAATAATGGCTGCAATTCCCGGCAAAGTAAGGGTGGCACCTAATGAAGCCATTGTTCCCATAATTAAGATGACGTTTGCTATAAGTGCAATATTTGCTACAACACCTGCTTTCCTGTAATAAAGCATCATAAACAGGCCGACACCGATAAGTCCTAAAATACCTGCTATGGAACCACTGTAAACTGATTGCTTGCCGAGAGTTGGTGCTGTATCGAAAACTGAATCTATATGAATTGTTGCAGGAAGATTACCACATGCTAATGCTGTTGATACATTCTGGGCTTCTTCTTGGGAAAAATCACCTGATATTGAGGCATTACCACCATAAATGGCACTTTGTATGACAGGAGCAGAGTATAGAGTACCATCTAAAACAATACCTAATCTATTGCCAATGTTTTTACTTGTTACTTCACCAAATTTCTGTGCACCCTTGGAATTGAATTCCAGGGAGATCTGTCGCTGTCCATATTGGTCGGTAACAACATTGGCATTAGTTATATCCATACCGCTCATTTGCGGATGTATCTGTACGAAACAGGTTACTAAACTTTTCTTGCCAAATCTATCTGAATTGACCATTGTCATGCGTTCATAACCTACTGGAGGAACAAAATGAAGTTTATCTGCATTATATTCAGATACAAGCTGGGTGTTATTTTTTGCCAGCAGTCTGAATTCAAGTTTCGCAGACATTTTGATGAGTTTCTTATATTCCTGCTTTTGTACTTCAGTTGAAACAGGTATTTTTAAAGAAATCCTTTCAGAACCTTCAGCAGCTATTTCAGGTTCAACCAACCCGGATTTATTAATTCTATTTCTTAATATATCCATTACCCTATTTCTTAATTTAGAAATAGGGATCGGGGTTACACCTTCTTTGACTTTGTTTGGTATTACGCTTACATCAAATTCTGTACCACCATTTAAGTCAAGTCCAAGTTTGATTGAACTGGCACATTTTGATCGTACAATTCGTAATGCCTGTTGATTGGTAAGGACACCGGGAATATTAATTATTTTAGCCAAATCTACATTAAGTTCTTTAGCAGATTGCTCAATTGCAGTTGTAGAAAATAGATTCTTGTCGGTTTTCTGTTTTTCTTTTGCTAAAGCTATGACCTTTTCCACTTGAGAATTATTGCTAGTCATAGACCGTAATTCTTTATAAAAATTCTGCTGTGTCAGTGGAAACATTGACCATCCAAACACTACTAAAATAATGATTACAAGAATTAGTCTTCCTAAAATTGGCTTTTTGTTCATTTAATATTCCTTAGATACATTCCTTTTTTGTATTAATTATCTATTTACATTAAATAATCACTTTGTGTCTTTTTCAATAACTCCACTGATAGAACCGCGACTTATTTCTACTTTTACGCCATCTGCTATCTTAATTAATGCAGTTTTGTCTTTAATTGTAGAAACTATACCGATTAAACCACCTGTAGTGACAACTTTGTCGCCAGTTTTGATTTCATTAAGCATCATCTGACGTTTTTTTGCTTTTTTCTGCTGAGAGCGGAATAGTAAAAAATACATTACGATGATGATTAAGATAAAAGGTCCGAAGCTAACAAGCATTCCTTGAAGACCGCCTGGTTTTGCTGTGGCTGTTGCTAAACCTACTAATACATTCATTTGGATATTCTCCTAAGTACTGTTTTGTTTTATGAATAAAAAAGATAAGAAATAACGAAGTAAAATTATTTACTTCGTTATTATTATATAAATATATATTTTATAATTTAGAACTCAGTTCGTCAAGTCCTGAATTTTCAAAAGCTTCGCCCATATCAACTAAAGCTTCACCGGCTTTAAGTGCTTCTGCAACTTTTTCGCCTTCTTTTGTGAGGTCTTCATGTGAATAGTCTTTTTTTGCAGCTTTAATACTTAATCCAATTCTTCTGTCGTCTTTATCTATTTTGATAACACGAGCTTGAACATCCTGACCTATTTTTAATGCATCTTTGACTTTATCAATGTGACTGTCGCTAATCTGTGAAACGTGGATTAGACCGTCGATTTTATGAGAAAGTTCAATGAATCCACCGAAAGCAGTAATTTTTGTAACTTTACCTTCAACGATATCACCTATTTTATAGAATGTATCGATGTTCTTCCATGGATCTTCTTCAAGTTGCTTCATTCCCAATGAAATACGTTGTTGTTCAGGAGCGATTGCTAATATAATAGCTTCAACTTCTTCGCCGTTTTTCAATAATTCAGCGGGGTTGTTGATTTTACGTGTCCATGACATATCAGAAACGTGGATCATACCATCGATATCATTTTCGATTTCAATGAATGCACCATAGCTGGTCATATTTCTAACTTTACCTTTTATTTTGCTTCCAACAGGATATTTTTCAGCCAAAACTTCCCAAGGATTTGGTGTTGTTTGACGTAATCCAAGTGAAATCTTTTTAGTATCAGGCTGCATATCAAGAACGATAGCTTCAACTTCGTCGCCTAAATTAACAACTTCAGTAGCTCTGCTTATGCGTTTTGTCCATGACATTTCAGAAACATGAATTAGACCTTCGATACCGTTTTCAACTTCAACGAAAGCACCATAAGGCATAATGTTTACAACTTTACCTGTTACTTTGCTTCCAACAGGATATTTTTCAGCAACAGTTTCCCAAGGGTTTTTAGTCTTCTGTTTTAGACCGAGCGATACTCTTTCTTTTTCATAATCAATGTCAAGAATCATTACTTCTATATCCTGACTTACTTCTAACATTTCTGAAGGATGTGAAATTCTTCCCCATGACATATCAGTAATATGAAGTAATCCATCAACTCCGCCCATATCAATGAATGCACCAAAGTCCGTGATATTTTTGATAATACCTTTATAAACTTCGCCTTTTTTCATTTCTTTTAATAGAGTAGAACGTTTGTCTGCTCTGTCAGCTTCAAGAAGTTCTCTTCTGGAAATTACAATATTTTTTCTTTCTTCGTTGATTTTTACGATTTTAAATTCGTAAGTAAGGCCAATTAGGTCATCTAAATTTCTAACAGGAACAATATCAATCTGTGAACCCGGTAAGAATGATTCAACGCCTTCTACATCAACAATTATACCGCCTTTTACACGATGCTTCATAGTACCGTTAACAATACTGCCTTCGCTGTATGTAGATGTAATTCTAGCCCAGTCTTTAAGGAATCTAGCTTTTTGTATACTTAAAACAGGTTGATTTTTGTCGTTTTCTATTTCTTCTAGCAATACATCTAATTTATCATTTATTTGTACTGCATCCCAGTCTAAAAATTCTTCTTTAGAAATAAAGCCTTCAGCTTTACAGCCGATATCAATAAGTACTCCGTTATCTCTTTTTTCAGCTACTCTACCTATGATTATTGAACCGACAGTAAATCCGTTTGTACTGCTGCTGTCCATTAATGATTCCATGGAAGGCATGTTTTCTAAGTCTAGAAATGATGGTAAGTTTAATTCTTCGATTGTTTTGTTAGTTGGTTGTGTTGACATTTTAATTAGTTTCCGTTTAATTTTTGTTGCTTTAATTGTTTATATTAAATAAAATTGACTCCTTAACGATTTAAGGAGTCTATATATAAAAAACTTAATTTATTGAATTTTTAAGCAATTTCAAATAAAAATATAAAAATACTATCTATTTGGTTGCTTCTTCAAGCTCGCTTTTGTGTTTCTTGATAATCTCTTTAGCAACATTAGCCGGAACCATTTCATATCTAGAAAATTTCATATCCAAAGAACCATTACCTTGTGTAATACTTCTTATTTCAGTTGCATATCTTGATAGCTCAGATAAAGGAGCATCAGCTTTTACTACCTGCATTCCTTCTTCTATGCCCATTCCTAGAATTCTACCTCTTTTTTGATTTAAATCACCACTGATATCACCCATATACTGATCTGGTATAGTGATTTTTAATGACTGAATAGGTTCCAGTAAAATAGGTGTTGATTTTTCAACTGCATCACGGAAAGCTGCTCTTGCTGCTATTTTGAATGCCATTTCAGATGAGTCAACATCATGATATTTTCCGTCATATACTGTGACTGTAATATTTTCAACATTACATCCGGCTAAAGGTCCGTCCACCATTGCTTCATTAACACCTTTTTCTACTGCAGGTATATAGTTTTTAGGGATATTACCTCCAACAACAGCATTCTTAAACTCGTATCCTTCTTTATTTGGTTCTACTCTTAAGTAAACCTCTGCAAATTGTCCATGCCCACCAGTTTGTTTTTTATGTCTATAATGACCTTCACCGGCAGAAGTAATAGTTTCTCTATAAGGGATTCTAGGACTTTCTGTATTTACTTCAACTTTACTGTCTTCTTTTAGCTTTTTAATAACTAATAATAAATGTTGGTCACCCATTCCGGAAAGAAGCATTTCATGAGTTTCAGGATGTCTTTCAAGTTTAACTGTTGGGTCACTTGCTGATATTTTATTTAATCCTGTACCTATTTTATCTTCTTCGCCACTTTTTGCTGCAGTAATTGCATATGACATAACAGGCTCAGGAAATTTCATAAGGCTAAGAGCAGGTGCTTTATTTGAAGTGGCTAATGTGTTATCCAGAGAGGTAAATTTTAATTTCACCATAGCGCCAATTGTTCCTGGTACAGCTTCGGTTATTTTTTCCTGATTTTTCCCATTAAGTGAAAGTATACTTCCAAAACGTTCTTTAGTGTTTTTTGAAATATTGTATACTTCTGTGTCAGATTTAAATGTACCACTATATACTCTAAAAAAAGCTAATTGACCTAAAAATGGGTCTGTTATAGATTTGAAAACTTTAGCTATTCCATCACCTGATTCAGAGACAACTATTTCACTTCCATCTTCTGTAGGTACGTGTCTAGTTAATGGATTTGGAAAAAGATTAACAATACTATTCATTAACTCTTCGACACCCAAATCTTTTGTTACACTTCCAAAAAATACAGGAACTAAAGTTCCATCATGGATAGCTTTTGTCAATCCGGTTGATTTTTCTTCTTCTGTAAGTTTTTCTCCGTCTAAATAGCGCATCATCAAATCTTCATCAGATTCAGCTACAGCATCCATAATTTGTTCGCAATATTTTTCTGCATCTGCAGGGATATTATCATCACGGAGAATATTTATTACTTTGCTGAAATTTTCAGCATCACCGTTAGGAACTGTAATCGGAATACATATTGTTGATCCGTAAGTTTCTCTAATTTGTTTAACAACTTTATGATAATCGGCACTTTCTTTGTCCATGCCATTAACAAAAAAAGCTCTAGGGATATTATTTTTCTTTGCGATTTTCCAAGCTCTTGAACTTCCTACAAGTAGTCCATCAATAACATCAACAACAATAAGAGCCATATCTGAATTTGAAATTGCGGCTATTGGTTCTGCTACAAATTCACCATATCCAGGCGTATCAGTAAAATAAAAATTATGCTTTTTCCATTCACAGTTTAAGCTAGTACTATAAATACTACTTTGTTTGGCCTGTTCTTCCGGTGTATAATCAGAAACACTGTTTTTTTCAGCAGTTTTTCCTAATCTAGCAACTTTACCTGATTTAAATAGAATTAAATCTGAAAGAGCTGTTTTTCCTGCACCTAAGTGACCTGCGATTGAGAAGTTTCTAACATTTTTTGCCGAAATTTTCATAGCTTTTATGATCTCCGATATTTTTATTTAATAATGTTGATATATAAAAATTAAATTTACTACTATTTCAAAGATGTTAAGTATAATATTCTTTTTTATCTATTTAAAAAGTGAAAATTAATATTTTTGTTGAATATTAGAATAAATCACTTTTAGTTAATTTTTTAAAGAGATGATGAGAGAGATCTCTTTTTGAGAAAACAGGATTTGATATTGGCCAGTTTATATTAATTTTAGGATCATTCCATAAAAAGCCACGTTCGTCTTTTGGTGAATAGTATTCATCACATTTATATAAAAATTCTGCATAATCACTTAGGACACAAAATCCGTGAGCAAAACCTCTTGGTATGAAAACCTGTTTTTTGTTTTTGGCAGTTAGAATAAAACTTTCCCATTGTCCGAAAGTAGGAGATTTTCTTCTTACATCAACAACGACATCAAATACTTCGCCTGAAGTTGCACGAACAAGCTTTGACTGTCCTGGGTTTAACTGGTAATGAAGTCCTCTTAATGTGCCTTTAGTTGATGCTGAGTGGTTATCTTGGACAAACTCTACACTAATACCTATATCTTTATATTTTTTTTTGTTATAGCTTTCTAAAAAAAAACCTCGATTGTCATCAAACACATCTGGTTCAATTATCAAAATTCCATCGAGCTTGCATGTACTTACTTTCATTAATAACTAACCTTAAATTTAGTTTAAAAATTTAAATATTTTGAATATAGAATATAAATGACTTAGAAATATATTTCCATCTAAGTAAGGAAAAAATATGATTGAAGTTATTATAATTGATTTAATCTTTCTGCTAATTAACACAAAGATTACTTTTTATTTCATCTTAACTAGTTTAAATTATGATTTTGGATTTAAGTATTTTACTTGTTTAATAATATAATTTCAGAGGATATGATGAAATTAAAAGATTTTAAAATAAAAAAAGTTAATAATGAAAAGATTTCACTAATAACGTGTTATGACTATAGTTTTGCTGAAATAATTAATGATACAGATATTGATTGCATCTTAGTTGGCGATAGTGGATCTATGGTCATACATGGCTATCCTACAACAGTTCATGCTACTACCGAAATGATGGCAGAGATGATAAGTGCAGTTGCTAAAGGAGCCCCTGATAAATTTATAGTTGGGGACATGCCGTTTCTTTCATTTAGAAGTGGCTTGAAGAAAGCAATGAAGTGTATCGATTCTCTAATGAAAGCCGGAGCAAATGCTGTAAAACTTGAAGGTGTTGAAGGAAATGAGAAATTAATAAAACATATTATTGCATCAGGTGTGCCTGTGATGGGGCATATAGGACTCACGCCTCAATCGGTAAATGGATTTGGTGGATATGTTATTCAGGGCAGGGATAAAGAAAATGCTGATAGGCTTATAAAGGAAATTAAACTTCTTGAGAAATTAGGCTGTTTTGGTGTTGTTCTGGAATGTATTCCGGCTGATTTAGCTGAAGCAATGAGTAAAGCTGTTACAATACCTACTATTGGAATTGGTGCTGGTAACCGTACTGATGGTCAGGTGCTGGTTTTGCAGGATATGCTTGGGATGAATAAAAATTTAAATATGAAATTTCTTAGAAAGTATCTGAATTTGCATGATGAAGTAAAATCAGCTATTAATAAATATAATAAAGATGTTAAAGAAGTTACTTTTCCAAATAAAAATGAATGTTTCTAACCATAAAATTAAAATTTTTGAAGATATACCCGAATGGATAAAATTTAGAAAATCAATTTCTAACTCAAAATCTTTAGGTATTGTGATGACTATGGGAGCACTTCACAGAGGTCATCGTACTTTAATTGAACGTAGTAAAAAAGAAAATGATTTAACTGTTGTTACTATTTATCTTAATCCTACACAATTTAATAACAAAAACGATCTAAAGAATTATCCTTCTACATGGAATGATGATATAGATATACTTGAAGCACTGAATGTTGATTATCTCTTAGCACCAAGATATGAACAAATATATCAGGATGATTACAAATACGTTGTTTCTGAAAATGATTTCAGTAAAATTTTATGCGGTAGAGCAAGACCTGGTCATTTTGATGGAGTTCTGACAGTTGTTATGAAATTTTTAAACTTAGCTAAAGCTGATAGGACTTATTTTGGTGAAAAGGATTATCAGCAGTTCCATCTTATAAAAGGGATGCGGGATGCTTTTTTCATAGAGACGGAAATAGTCCCTTGTGCTATTGCTAGAGAAGATGATAATTTGGCTTTAAGCTCAAGAAATAAGCTCTTAACTAAGAGTGGTAGAAAATTGGCTTCATCCTATGCTGGAATAATAAGAGAAAATACTGATATAGAAACAATTAAAAAGAAACTTGAATTAAATAATATAAAAGTTGACTACCTAGAAGAACGATATGGACGCCGTTTTGCTGCGGTATTCATAGACGGGGTAAGATTGATTGATAATTTTGATCTAAAGGAGATAAAATAAAATGGAAAGAATAATGCTTAAATCTAAAATACATATGGCAACGGTAACTGAGGCTAATTTGAACTATTTTGGTTCTATTAGTATTGGACCTGATATGAGAAAAAAAGCAGATATGATGCCGTTTGAGAAAGTAGAAATATACAATTGTAATAACGGTCAAAGATTTTCTACTTATGTTATTGAAACAGAAAAAGAGGGCGAAATCTGCTTAAACGGGGCAGCAGCCAGACTTGTAGAAAAAGGTGATAAAGTTATCATAGCTTCTTATGCACAATATAGTGAAAGAGAAGCAGCAGAATTAAAGCCTTATCTCGTTTTTGTCGATGATAAAAACAGCGTTAAAGAAATAAGAAGGGACGTTCCTAAATAATTGTGTATATCGTATGATAAGTTATATTTTAAAAAAAACTGCAATCTAAGATGGTTCTATTTATACCATTTTGGGATCCCCATATTTTTCAGTTTTCTTATTAGTTTTATCCTGTAAGAAAGTATTTCATTTTTTGTCCAGTTTAATGAAAAATCTCTATAAGCTGTGCCTGCAGTGGATTTTGTAATGATATTTATATCTTTTTCCGAAAGTGACTCTTCGATTAAATTAATATCTTTTGATGCAATAGTTCCACCATTTTTTCTTCCAAAAGGCTTAGTTGTACCTATAAATAAACTGTTTCTTGCAAATGCTCCCCGCACAGAAAATGCGGCTGAATATGTAACAATTACACCGTTATTTGATATAAGTTTAGATAGATATTTTATGAAATCATAAGTCCATAACTCAGGATTTTTAGTAGTTGAAAATGCATCGAGAAAAATTATATCATAGGATTTTTTAGTGAGTTTTGTGATATTTTTTCTGGCATCTCCATACATGATATTAATTGTACTATTTTTAAATGACCATTCCTCTGAATCCATAAGATTGTTGAGCATATCATATTCGAGTGATGAGTTGTTATATAGCGATGAAGCTAGAGATAAAGGTTTAGTGTCATATTCGAGTGATGTTATTTTAACTTCTTTATTTAATTTTAAAGCCTCCTTAACTGCGGCTAAAGCATTGTATCCCAAACCAAAACCAATATCTAGAATTTTTACTGAATTTTTTTTGTTAAAATAATATTCAAAGTTTGAAGGCTTAACAAATTTCTGAATTGCTTCAGAATAAGCTCCTGCCCTGGAGTGATAGTTTTCTCTGAAGTCAGGATTGTAGAAAGTAAAACTATTATCTTCAGTTTTAATTTTTAGATTATTTATTAGAGAATTTGAACTATTTTCTTTTATTGCACTCTCATTTTTTTTATTGAACAAATCTCCCTGCTGATAACTGTTTTCCTGCATTATGTCTGTAGTTAATTTAATGATTTGTCCTTTACTCATACTCCATGTAGGAAGAATGATTTGTTTTTTATCTGCTTCAGCAATTAATCTCATCACAGGCCAGTGGCTTGGAGTTCTTCTTAAAAGTTCAATTAAAACAGTTATATATTCATATTCATTGTAAATTTTAATTTTACCTAAATTCTCTATATATAAACTATTACCTTTAACTCTTGTATTTAAAGATTTTTTATATATTTCTCCAAGTGGTGAGTTTTTTAATATTAGGAGATTATGAAATTTTATGCCGGAAAAAGGCAACCTGGTTATTTTATTAATTGTGTTTAAATTATCATTTAAGTCTTCGCCAGGAAGTCCCATAATTATGTGAGCAGTGGTTTTAATTGAAAGATTATTAAGTGCAATTACTGCTTTCTCTGTTTCTTTAAATGTATGTGCTCGATTTATTTTTATTAATGTATCTTCATTTGCTGTCTGTACTCCTAATTCTACCCATATCTCAATTCTCTTTGACAATTGACTGAGGTAATCAAGGACTTGTTGTGGTAGGCAGTCGGGTCTGGTGGCAATTATCAAAATTTTAAAATCAGCAAGTGTAATTATTTCTTCATAAATTTTCTTTATAGAATCAATATTGGCATTTGTATTGGTGTATGACTGTAGATAAGCAATATACTGACCACCTGCATTATATCTTCTTTCTACATAATCAATACCTTTAAAAATCTGTGTCCTAATGCTCGTTTTATGCTGTAAATGAACAGCTCTTGAACCATTTTCTGAACAAAAAATACAGCCAGAACTGTTCTTTGTCCTATGCGGGCAGCTGAAATCCAGATCAATTGGAATTCTATATAGAGTTTTTGAATACCTTTCTTCGAGGTAATCTTTGAAAAAAAATATATTCCTTTTCATAAAAAGATCTTTTTGTTCCCTAATAAATTGTTGTTTTATAATAGAATACATTATAATTAATTTTTTAGATACTCATAACAAATAAAATCTCACAAAATAGGTTTTTTAATATGCAAAAAATATCTAGGTTCTTACTACTATCACTTGGAATAATCATAATTACAGTAGGGGGTGAAATGAAAGCTTTAGATAAAAATAATACGATCTCGTCTGCCAAAAAAATAGTATGGGCCTGGCTTGATGACAGTTATATAATAACAGTTAATATTGATAAACCTGTTGTTATGAAGAATATGACAAAAAATTTATTTATTGTTACTGATAGTTCAGGTGAAATTAGAAAGATATCTAAAATAAAAAATGTACAAACCAAAGAATTAAAGGGTAATACATTTCAAATTTATCTTGAGAAGGCTGTTGAAGATGTTATTGCTCCAAATTTTATAGCATTGGAAAACAGTAAAAAAGCACCAATTATTCCGAGAAATATTTTAAATGATAAAAAATATTATTATGCTAAAAATGATTTGGGATTTTCATATAGAGATACAGGCACAATTTTTAAAATATGGGCACCTATTGCTCTTGGTATAAAAGTTAAACTTTATGATTTTTATAATAGTAATCAGGATAATTTCTTCAAATCTGTACCTTTGCTGCGAAAAAATAATGGAGTATGGTCTGTATTTGTAGGTGATGATTTAAAGAATAAATATTATCTGTACGAAATAACACAGTATTATGATGGAAAAATAAGGACTTTTCTTGTGCAGGATCCATATTCTATAGCATCTGCGGTTAATTCATCTAAGTCTATGATAATAGATATGAATGATGTTAATAGGGAAGTGCCTGCTTGGAATTTTGATGACTTTGTAGGGTTAAAAAATAGTGTAGATGCCATTGTTTATGAAGCTCATGTTAGAGATTTTACTATAAGTGACAGCGCAGGTTCGCCGACAAATAACAAAGGACGATATAGCGGTCTTTCCGTTTATAATACACAGAATCCTGCCGGCTATGCAACTGGACTTGATCATCTTATAAATTTAGGCATAACCCATTTGCATATTTTACCTACATTTGATTACGGATATGGTGATGAAGCAGAAAATAATATTACATATACTTGGTATAACTGGGGATATGATCCTGTTTTATATAATAATATAGAAGGATCTTATTCTACAAATCCAAATGGCATTACAAGATATATAGAATACAAAAAAATGATTCAGGCTCTCCATACAGCCGGTGTTGGTATAATCTATGACGCTGTTTTTAATCATACTTATAGGACTGGTTATGGTGATCTTTCTGTTTTTGATAAAATCGTTCCTTATTATTATTACAGAACAAAACAGGATGGGAAATATTATAATGGCTCAGGTTGCGGTAATGATATTGCATCAGAAAGACCGATGGTTAGAAAGTTTATCGTTGATTCACTTAAATATTTAACAAAAGAATACCATATAGATGGTTTTAGATTCGATTTGATGGGCTTAATGGATAAAGAAACAATGCTCGAAATATACAAAGAAGTAAAGAGTATAAATCCAAATGCTCTTTTGTATGGTGAAGGCTGGCAGATGTCATCCGGCATTTTAATTGATAAATGCATGACTCAGGTAAATGTTCAAAATACAGGCATTGCTGCTTTTAATGACGGGATTAGAAATGATCTTGTTGGTGATATATTAAAAAATAAATCAAAAGGTTATGTGCAGGGAGTTAAAGACGAAAATCTAATCAGCCGATTAAAAGAACAAATTAAGGGACAATCGACAGGGAGTGGAAAAGATGCAATACCTGTAGCTGCACCTTCAGAAACAGTTAATTATGTATCATCTCATGATAATTTATGCCTATGGGATAAGCTAAAAGCATCTACGCCTAAAGCTGATGATAATAAATTACTCAAAATGGACAAATTAGCTATTGGTGTTATTATGACATCACAAGGTATTCCTTTCTTTGCTGAAGGAGATGATTTTGGCAGAACTAAACAGGGAAATGATAATAGTTATAATGATAATGATCCAACGATAAATCCAATAAATTGGAATCTCAAAACAAAGAATTACAACCTTTATGAATATTATCAGGGTTTGATTAGCTTAAGGAAATCACATCCTGCATTTAGGATGACTACTAAAAGTGATATTAATAACTATTTGGAATTCTTGAAAAACCCTCCAGATGGAGTCATTGCATATGTTCTTAAAAATAATGCAAATAATGACAAATGGAGAAATATCCTTATAGCGTTTAATAATACAGATAAAGATGTCACTATAACTATTGTTGGAGATTGGACTATTGTCGTTAATGGTGATACTGCGGGTACAAAATCTATTGATATGGTTCAGGACACAGTTACTGTCCCTGCATTAGGTATGTTAGTTGCACATACAGAAAATAAAATAGACTCTTTTGAATATTAGTTCAGAATTGGATTAGGTTATATTGAAATTATTTACTGCTAGGTATGATTAATTTTGCTACTAATTCAGAGAGAGGAATTCTATTATTGATGATTGTTCTGTTATATTGTCTTTGTTTATCCAGGAGAAAAAACTGTAGACCTGTCGTTTCGAGAATTTTTATTTTAAATACAAGTGTAGAATCTTTTTTGCTATAATTTAGTGGACAGCTAATATCTATATTCTGATTACCCTCTTTTAGATCGTAATTATATTTAACTCCATTTATGCTAAGTTTTAAATTAGAAGGACTATTTGCAAATATAGGTATCACCAGTTTTCCTGATTTTGACTTAATAATATTTATATCTTTTAATTTGAAAAATTTTATAATTTGATCATTATTTTTAAGCCTGAAATAACGCCAGCCTTTATGCATCATGGGTGCATTGTCATTTATTTGAATACTGTTTTTTATATTTATCATCGTACCATACGGTCTAATTTCTTTTGATATATAAGGTTCAAACTCTAAATAATATGCATTATATAAAAAATATGTTATATATATTGAAATCAATAATAATAATAAAGTAGTGAGCCATTTTCTAAATATATATTTTTGTTTTGTGAATAATACATAACTTAAAAAACCTCCGGCATACACAGACAGTACAGGAATTAAAGGTGCTCTAAATCTTGCCAATATATAGAATAAGGAGATGCTTATCCAATAAAAAAATACTATAAACATCGGCAGTAAATAAATTAAATTTTTCTTCCTGAACGAAAAGAATAAAAAGAGCCCTGATAAACCAAGTATAATAATTATAGGTGTTGTTGCAAAACCTATTTTTAATATAGAATTTTTCTTCGCCAGTAAATTTATATTAGTATTGTTTGGGATTTCTCTGTAGTCCCAAAAAAGTAAAAGTTTATTCACTAACTGATCTAAATAACTTAATTTATTATTTTTTGTGTAGTTGTAAAATTTTTCACTAAAATCAGCACCATTATTTTTAGTTACCCAGGCATTGTAGATTGGTGTGTATTTTAGACCGCCAGGAGGCGAATCCGGCATGTTTCCCAATCCAAATACAACTACTCCGGCATTTGATGCACCTCTTAAACTTTTTGCCTGAATAGAATTTTGAATTATAAAAGGTATTTGTGGAAGGATTAAAGAGATCATTAGTATAACAGCAGGTATTAGTATTGTAATAGGTCTTCTTTTTTCTGAATATAAATATTTTTTGACACCACTATAGATTGCTAAAACGATAAATATAGGAACTAATATCCACATGTTACCTCTTGTTAGTATAGAGCATCCTGTAACTACACCTAGCAAAAAATAAATAGCTATGTTATGCCTTTTGCATGCTAATATTGACAGATAAAGAATAAACGACAACCAAAAGGCCTGTAATGTGACTATTAGCATATATGGTGTATAGAAAATCAATACATGTGAAAAAGTAACTAATATAGCCGCTATAAATCCTGCTTTTTTATCCCATAGTGATTTTGCAGCCAATGCGGAAAAAAGTACAGTTAGTACCCCAAGTAATGATTGTATTAATATAATATATCCTATATCTGTTCCGATATATCGAAAAATATTGGCGAGAAAAACATAGTAGTAAAATGGTTGATAATGATTCGGGGCAGGGCAGATATTTCTGGATACTTCTATTGCTAATTTTTTGTATGTAGCCATGTCTGTATAAGAAAATGGGTACGCTATAGAAATATCAGTATGCAATAAGCTATCTGACACATAAATTCTTATAATAAATGCTATTGCCAGTGATAAAAATAGGTAAAAGTAAAAATTAAATTTCTTCATTAATTAAAGAGTTGTACTGTTCAAAAAAAAATACCTGTCTGGTTAATGAATTATAACCAAACAGGTAATTAATGATAGAACTAAAATTTATCTATTTTATAAAAAACTTGAAATATTTATAGTTGTGGTCTAGGATGACCTGCTGCCTGACACTCCAAATCTATTAATTGGCTTGGAAGTACAACTTGTACATTTTTACCCTTAAGTTTATTATTTAATTCATTCAACCAATCCATTGTGTTATCTGGATCATTTCTGATAGCATAAACTGCAAATAAACTCCCGGCAGAACTATTTTCTATTTTGCTAACTGCATTATCTATATTAGAAGAAGGTTCATGATTATTTAAAAAAATATTTTCCGGTACAATTGGCTTGTCATTCGACCATTTTGTTTGATAATCAGTTTGTGACATCCAACCACTAAATTGAGAATAAAAAGCACCTATAACTGCAGTGTTTTCTGTATAAGCTTCCATAAAACTGTTGTTTTTCCAGTCAGAAGCAGTATCTCCAAAAATACAAGTTGTTTTAACTCCTGTAGCTTCCATGAATTCTTTCAGGTATTCCTGCTGTTTTTTCATATTAGTAACACTGCCAAAGACGAAGCCAATACCTGAAGGTCCGGCTACAAGTTCATCATTTTTTGTAGCAGTATTAACAAAATAATTCCAGACATCAGGTTCTAAATAAGACATAGCAGGAGGAATTGTCCAGCCCACAGGAAAATCACCTCTGTATTGACTGCCCCACCACCTTTGGTCATTGGCTTTATTTGTTACGAATTGAAGATTATCACCATCTGATACTATGAAAGTAACATATTTTTTTTCTTTGTTATATGTTATTGGTTTGATGATATTTTTTACTTTTTCTGTTTTGGTCTTACTCGATGCAAAGAATGATAAATTAACAGAGTTATCAGAAGCAACTACAAAATCACCATTTTTACCTACTCCATTAACAAAATCACCTTCATTTCCACTGGCACTGTTCCATCCATAAACGGGAATAGGATTCGAATTTTTATCACCTATAGCACTTAAAATTGCATCTCTTACTGTATTGGTTTCACCAGACCAAAATACCATTCCTTTTAGCATTGCAGCATAGTCTATTGGACCACCACCTCCAGATGCTCCAGGAGTCAGTTCTATTGCAAAACTTTTATTTATATCTGTTTCGTATTGACTAAAAAATGCCTGATAATCAGAAATATTTGTCAAATTTGCTGTTTCTGTAAGGTTTAAACTTTTTGCATGAGCGATTTGTTCCTGTGTTGCTACCGGTATGCTATCTCCGCTTATTCCGCACAATGTTGCGGCTAAATTTTCTGAAGGGGTATTAAGGTCATAAACAACATATCCAGTAATGTCTTGTTTAAAATGACTCACTGCATCCCATACGTTGTTATTTTTTATTAAATTTTTTTCTATAAACTTTGGACCTATTGGGTTCTTTGTAAGATAGTGTAACCAGAAAAGTGTATCTGTATTTAATCCTTCCTCTGTATCTGCTTTATTAGGCTGATAGTAGTCTGATTTTGTTTGATATAGATAAATCTGCTCAGGACTTTGTTGAGCTATTACTCCCTGAAGAACTGAAAGCAGTGTCATATCTGCCTGCGATATTCCGTCAATATTTATTTGATAAATAGATAAAGGTTTGATCGTCTTAGATGCAAATGGCCCTTTTTGGAAAACTGCATCCATTGTGTTGTCTTTTGTTGGTTGTGCTTGTAATATTCCTGCAATTCCTAAAATTGCACACACAGCGATAACCTTATTTACTACTCTTTTCATTTTTCATTTCCCCTAATGATAAATTTGTCCACGAAAGTTGTTTTGTTTTTCAAAACATCAAATAATATACATTTTATTTTACTAAAACAATGATTATATAAAATTTACTTGCAAAAAAAAATCCCAACCAAAAGTTGGGATATAAAAAATTATATCTTTTGAGTTTTATTAGATATTCATTAATTCATTTTCTTTGTTTTTTAATAGTTTGTCTACATCGTTAATACTGCTGTCTGTCAGTTCTTGAATGTCTTTGAGTAAGATTTTTAGATCATCTTCTGTTATTTCACTATTTTTCTGAGATTTTTTAGCAATATCATTTCCTTCTCTTCTGATATTTCTAACTGCGACTCTTGTTTCTTCTGCTCTCCCACTTACTTGTTTTGTTAAAGATGCACGACGCTCTTCACTTAATTCAGGTATAGGAAGGCGTAGTATTTTGCCGTCACTTACAGGATTAATTCCTATTTTTGAAATACTTATAGCTTTTTCTATTGTTGCTACAGAACTTGGGTCATAAGGCTGAATTACCAAGAGTCTTGGCTCAGGAGTGGTTATACCTGCAAGCTCTTTTAATTTTGTTGCTGTTCCGTAATAGTCAATGAGGATATTTTCAACTAGAGCAGGAGATGCTTTTCCTGTTCTGATGCTGGTGAAATCAACTTTCATTGCATCCATAGTTTTTTCCATGCGCTCCATTAGCATATCCATTAAATCATCAATATTTATACTCATACTTTTTGTGCCCTCTCATATGTTTTATGTTAATATTCTAGTCTAATGTAAGCCTTTTAAGATTGCAAATGTTTTATAGAGAAATATTTTCTTCTGTTTCATAATCAAAGATATGACAGTTTTCTAATTTTATATGAAATTTATATTCATCGTCAACTTGTAAGTTTTTAATATTACTTGATTCTAATCTAGCTGTATAGTCATGTCCGTTTGCTAAAAAATAGCAGAAAGTTTCGTTGCCCATTTGCTCAAGTAAGGAAATTTTACCGTTTATATACGTGTTTGATCCTGGGTGTGTTTTAGCACTTTTAACATCTTCAGGCCTTAATCCAAACCAAGCTTTTTTCTTTTTATCAATTGAGATTTTCTTCAATATTGCATCAGATTTTGTCTTAGGTAGTTCAAACTCATTTTCGCCAATAGTAAAATATACTTTTCCATTTTTTAAGGATAATTCTGTTTCAATAAGATTCATGGCAGGAGAGCCGATGAAGCCTGCTACAAATTTATTAACAGGATAATTGTATAAATTAAGAGGTTTATCCACCTGCATTATTAAACCTTCTTTCAATACACAAATTCTATCGCCCATAGTCATAGCTTCAACCTGATCATGGGTTACATATATCATTGTAGCAGTTTGACCTTCTTTTTTTAATTGCTGATGAAGTTGTACAAGTCTAACTCTCATTGATACACGTAGTTTTGCATCCAGGTTAGATAAAGGTTCATCAAATAAAAATACATCCGGTTTTCTAACAATAGCTCTACCTACAGCCACGCGCTGCCTTTGTCCACCTGACATATCTTTAGGTTTTCTGTCCAATAAATGTATCTTCTTTAAAAGTTGAGGTAAATTGTTAATAAAGCTTGTTAAATTAGATTTAATTTTTAATATTATACTTCCTCCAAAGTTGTTCAATCTTTAATTCTAAGAAATTGTTATATGACCAGTGA
>Ga0233437_1003046_pt1 | contig 23101 bp, 12 predicted proteins | sample SI_122_August201_FD_182714 | JGI IMG/M metagenome (GOLD analysis project Ga0233437, IMG submission 182714) | Seawater microbial communities from Saanich Inlet, British Columbia, Canada - SI_122_August2016_200_MG | ecosystem: Environmental > Aquatic > Marine > Inlet | place: Canada: British...
TTTACTGTACCTAATATTAATTAATTATCTTTATATTTGTTTTTTTTATTATTAATTACACATAAATCAATAACAGCAATATTTAATATATTTTCATACATATTAAATAACTGTTATCCACCCCAAAAAAAACATAATATATGTATCAATTCATTCTTCACTAGGCATAATATAATATTATTAAGGAATTCCAACCAATTAGTTCTACGACACAATATCCTTTTTATAGGAAAACATTTTTTGATAATAAAGGAATATATTATGCATGTTCATTTATCCGTCCGTTTGGTGATCCAAACACAGAAAATGAATCAGGAATAATATGCATATATGATGCTTCAAACGATTTTCTAGTGAAAACGTTTCGACTCGATAATGAAGAAATGGTTTGGATAACAAATGTAATTTTTTTGATGGATAATACACATGTTGCAATCAGTTGTGTGATAAAAAATTGTCAATCTGTTGTAATATTTAATATTGATAACGGAAATTATCAAATTGAAAGTGATATAAGTATGCTCGGTCGTTCTTTTCCTGCATACTTATCAGTTTCACCGTTTTCACAAACATTTTCTTTATTAACTGATGCAATCACATTAAATTTGTATGATTTTTTTTTACCAAAAACTACACTACGTTGTTGTTTAAGTAAATTGGATAAAAGTGAAACACTGGATGTTGAAAATATTCAAACAGGATTGTACAATGAATGTAAAATACCAACAGAAATGATCGATAAAATTGTTGATGAAGTAGGTGATGATATTATTATCAAAAAAATTCAAACATTAAAAACTACTACTAAAAAAAAATATAAAATGAGTAATGGTGATACACACTATTTGGATGAAAAACACATGTTATTAGTTGTTGGTAATAATATTGTTATATATAAAAAAAATTGATTAAAAAAATTCCAATTTATTTAATTAACATAAATATTCATAATGGAACAATGGAAAGAAATTAAACAAATAAATATGGAAACAAGTTTCCAAAAAATGGTATATTGCTATCAAACCAAGATGTTAGCGTGTATTAATCATGATGGTGACTATTTACACAACATTACTTTATGGACGTGGAATTCAACTTTTGATAATTCTTTAACTAAATTAGATTGTATAGAAAAATTAAATCAAATAAGAAGTTATTCTAATGATTTAAATATAATTTTTAATTTCAATGGAGAAAATTTGATTATTTATAGCCATGATGAGGATTTTTTCGCTATATATAATTTTGCCAATGATACAATAACAACGCCAAATTTACCAGATTTTTATGAAAATACAGAAAATTCAGATATTATAAATACGGACATGGTGTCACGTCTTTGGTTTGGAAAGGGTTCAACAGTTGATACCGATCATCCTCCGAAAACTTCAAAAATTCGTGGAATCAATGTGGTATCATATCCAAAAAAAAACGTAATATATTTGCATTATTACAATTGGGATCATATCGTAATATATGATATGGATGAACACAAAATTATCAAAGAATATGAATTTATTTATCCGTCAATTGATCGTCAATTTGTTCATTCCATATATAGGGGAACATTTTTCGATGATAAAGGAATATATTATGTATGTTTGTTGGACGGTTGTTATATACATTCAACCATAATATGTATGTATAATGCTACAAATGGTGATTATGTGAAAACATTTCGACTTAACACTGAACAACATGATGGTATAACGATAAAAAAAATATATTCTGTAAATTTTTTGATGAATGACAAATATATCATGGCAAATTGTGAATTGGAAAATTACCAATATCGTGATTGGTATAAAGGAAATATCATAGTGTGGGATATAGATAATGGAAATTATCAAATTAAGGACAATCCAACTATATATTGTCCTAGTCCATCATCATTATTAGTTTCACCATTTACGAATACATTTTTTTTAATGTGCGAATATAATATGTTAGATATATATAATTTTTCATCATTGAAAAACACCACACGTTGTTGTTTAGGTAGATTGGACAAAAGTATTACACCAGACGTTAATAAGATTCGAACGGCATTATTTGATAAATGTAAAATACCAACAGAAATGATTAACAAAATAATTGACGAATCAGGTGTCAATATTCAAATCGGAAAAATTCAAACATTAAAAAGAAATATTAAAAGACACAATAAACGATCAAAATTTGATGGTTCTAACGCATTTTTTCTTGACGACAAACACGTTGCGATAAGTGGTTGCGATAATACCAATATATATGAAAAAAGTATTGTTCCAAAAACCATATTACAACGATTATCGGATACAGTAAAAAAATTGATTAAATAAACTCCTATTTATTTAATTAGCATAAACAGATATGTGGAAAGAAAGACAAACCATAAAATTAGAAGAAATATACAAACATAAAACATATAATTATCGTAAGCGTCTCATGGCTGGTGTTGATCACATGAATAATATCGCCATCTGGACATGGACTAATTCGCCAACTATTCCTTTTGTTAAATTGGATAATATAAAAAAGTTAAATCCTATTGAACCATCGTTCAATTATTGGTTTGATTATAATATTGGAAATATTTTAAATTTACGTTTCACCAATGATGGAGAAAATCTTATAATTTTTGGTTGTTTATCGCATTTTATAGCAATATATAATTTTGCAAATGACACAATTGAGAAACCTGAATTAGGTGATTTCATAGAAATTTTCAAGAGAGATACTGCACATATTAAACCATATCCCGAAGAAGGGTTACGTGCAGTTTCACATCCTACAAAAAACATGTTATATTTATCTTTTGGTAAAGAAGACATATTGGTGTATGACATGGATAATCATAAGGTTGATAGAGAATATAAATTAACTAGTCCCATCTCCAAATTTGAATGGATTGGTGACATAGTTTTTAGCAACGAAGGAACATATTATGTATGTGTATTTGGTGATTATCGTGATAGAACAAGTACAATAGGATTATATAACACAGATGATAATACTCTTATTAAAACTTTACAAACACGACGGAGTATTAATATATTAATTTTTTCAGATTTTAGACGCATAAAAAATATTAGTTTTTCTGTGGATGATACTCTTGTTATAATCGATTGTAGGCAACATAGTGGAGTTGTCATGCTATGGAATATTGAAGAGGATGATCACAAGGTATTGCACGATCGACTAGTAATGCACGATAGAAAACGTATTGCACTGTTAGTCGTTTCTCCGATAGAGAATATATTTGTTTCTTTAGCGGATATGCATATGTTAAATTTTTACCAATATTCTTTGTTGAAACCCGTAGCACAAAATTGCTTATTCTATTTGAATAAAAGTATAATTCCTTCTGTCAAAGATATTCGAACAGGAATGGGTGACAAATTAGAAATTCCAACTGATATTATTAGTAAAATAATGAGTGAAATTAATAATAAACCACGAGTCAATCATGTACAAGCATTAAAAAAAGAATCGAATGAAAAATATTATACTGATAATCACGCATTGTTTTTTTCCGATGAGAAACACATAGTGAAAATTATTAATGAAAGTGTCACTATATACGAAAAATCATAAATTAATATTTATGATTTGAAATATAGTTCATTTAGTATAAACAAAATTTGTTTTCCGTGATATTGAAATACTTACATACTATCTCATCAGTCCAATTTCTATCAAATGGAACTATGGGTATCCACTCACAAGTTTTTTCGCTAATATCTTGTGATATTTTTCTTATTGAAAGCATATAATTTACAAATTTTGTGTCTAAATAACTTAATAATGATATTGCTTCTTTTTCTGTATTTACACGGAATGATATATAACTATCTGTGTAAATTTCATTGGGTTTTCCAATAGTTTTAAAACCGAAGCCACTAAACGCACCATGTGCTGCTCTTGAAGCAATGACTTTCCAAAACATGTTTTTGTCATTTAACACATATTCATCAGTATATTTACATCTATTTTTTGATTTCAAAGACGAAACATAACATTTAATATTACCTGTATTTTTCAATCTTTTGTCGTTAGTTCTATATTTGAAAAATCCTGACGATATGTATAATTTAGTGATATTTTCATATTTATTTATCTTGTCAATAAATTCATGGTGTTCAGGTTTTACGATGCAATTATATTTAGATAAATTATAGTAATTATTATTAAATAAACATTCACCTACATAATATTTGTTTTTCAAAAAGTAATTAACACCTCCTTTAATTTCGACATTATTTCCGAACCATTTTGTAGCATCATCTTCATGTTGTATTAGTTGAATGTCAGTTCTTTTCATCATAGAATCACGAAAATTGTTCAAACCCTTACCACCGACAAACCATCTAGATGGAATAACATACAGTAAATAATCACAATTGTTTATGAAACGTTCAGTAAATAGATTATATAATGGTGTTGTGTTTTGTTTTGATGGATCAGTTGAATAAGGTGGGTTACCAACAATTGCATCAAACACATCAATATTCCATTTTCCATTTATATTTAATTCCATTGTGTTTCCTTCATTATAATTTAATTTATACTTATTATAAGGATCAACCAACAATTTGCAAATAAAAATATTGGTTGGATTTATATCACCAAAATATAAACATTCTTCAACTATTGTTTTATATCTTTGTTTTTTATCAAGAATAGTATTATTTAATCCAACCATAAACCTATCGATAATATCGATCAAAAAACCACCTTTCCCCGAACAAGGTTCAAATACTTTATTGAGTTCCGTCCAAAACTCAATAGGTATTTTATCTAGCATTTCTTGTCGCAATTTAAATGGCGTTGATACTTCTGCATTACTTTTTTTTTCTAATTCTTGTGGAATAAGATACTTATCTACTAACATACTCAATTCTTTTCTATCATTAATATTTTTCACAAATAATTCTTTCACTGTTCGAATAATTTGATTAGTTTCTTTGTCATCTTTCATATATTTGATATATATGTTTATGAATTTTTTTATAATTGTCGTGTCTATGTTCTTGCACCACCAACTTTTTATTTGATTTAGTAAAATATTATGGAGACTTATATTGCTTTCTATTATGTTAAACATTTTTACAAACGAAGTTTCGTTATTGTGGATCGTTAATAAGCAAATTAATGGTATGATATGTCTAAGGATATTCACATAGTTCGTTTTTTCTTTTTCTACTTTTTCTTTTGATGATTCGATATTTTCTATTTTTGTTTGTTCAATACCTTTTTTGATATTTTCAATTAATTTTTTTTGTTGTTTAGTCGATTTAATATTGTTAAACATCATATCAAATATTTTTTGCTCTTCTTCGGATAATGTAACTTCCTTGAAACTCAGTCTATTTAAAAAATGACTTAATGCATTTTTTGTATTTGAAGAATATACTTCGTAAATATTTTCACATAAAGTAGTTATTTTATTAGTATTATTACCAAATGAAGGCATCCAATGATCACCATTTAAGTTAATTAATCTTTCTTGTAAAATGTATTTGATTACTTCTTTTGGATGTTCATTGGGTTTTATTAAAGTTGTATAATCAACTATCGATGTTTCAATTACTCTATGGATATTTAAATCTACCACAAATCCACATTTTTTTCTCTTTCCTTCTGTCATACAACGAAACATCATTTGGTAAATCATATCAAATCCCATATTATTATTTAACAGTAATACAATGTCACAATTATCAATGGATACACCCAAACTACATTGTTTTCCACTTAATACTAACACTCCTTTTTTATTACTATTTTTGGCTATAATACGTGCATCTTCGATAGTTTGTTTTGGATTGTCGGTTATTTTACTATTTATGCTTATAATTTCGTAATTAGGTATAACATCATATTTTTTTAGAAGTTTGATGGTGGCTTTAGATATTTCATTAATATTATTTTGTGGTAAAAACGCCATGATAATAGTCGGTTCATCTGTGTCTCCAATAAATCTTGAATCAATCATAGGATTTTTACATATTTTTTCTATTCTTTTAACAAAAACATTTTTATCAGGAAATTTTTTGTCGGGAATACCAAACTCGGTTTTTTTACCAAATATATTGTACCACATATTCAAAGTTTCCTGATCATTTTGAAATTCTTCCTTAATTAATATTTTTTTATCTTCCACACATTGTTTAAGAAGAAAACATGCATCGGAAGACCATCCATAATTGTTATTTTTTGTATTAACTATAATTTTTTTAGTAACATCATCGCTTAGTTCGTTGCATAATATCCACAATTCAGGATATTTAGAATATTCATTTATGATATTTGTGGATGAATATTTATTAATAATATGTCGTATTTCATCTCCATGTTTTTCAACTAATCTATTGATACTTTCGGGACGTTCTATAAATTTGCATAGTTTGATGTCCTCTAAATCCCACAATATCCAACAGTCTTTTGGAATATCATAATTATTGATGGGTTTGGAATAAGTCGCAGTTATTTGAATAGTAAAAACATCTTTTCCATAATAATCAAGTGTTTTTTGTGCTAATTCTGTTGTTCCTCCATTGTGGCTTTCATCTACAAATCTCATTTCAAAATTCATATTTTTTAACCAGTTAATACTCTTGGTTTTTTCTTTATTTTGAAGAAATTGTTTTGAACATACTATTATATTTTTATCGGTTAGTTTTGGTGTTTTATTGTTTCTGTTAAGCATGACAACATTGAAATTTTGTAGTTGAAGACAATCAAATATTTTTATTTGTTGTTCCATTGTTTCGTTAGGTGCGGTTGTGATAACGAGATAGTTACTTTTTTCTTTATCTCTACCATCCTCAATAATACATCCACAAATAATATAACTTTTTCCACTTCTTTGAATATGTCCATATAATATTTTTTTTTTATTATCTTTTTTCATTTTCATCGTTTTTTGAACACTAAGATGTTGGTGCATTTTTAAGCACAATGTGGTTTTATTGCTGTTAATAATAGAATCTAAACTAAGATTTTGAAAATATATTTTGAACGTTTGGAACGCTTGATTAAGGTCATTCCAATCCAAAATAATAGTATCGTTTTTATCAATCATAAATTTCAATTCTTTATTTGTTGTTTCAATATTGTATTTCATGTGTTGATAATCTTCCACACTCCTAACACATATACATAATGTCATTTCATATCCATCCGAAATATATTGTTGGAAATTAGTTAATATTTTATCTATATCTAATTTTCCGACATTCATTTTATTTAAATTTTTAGAAGTGGTTACTAAAATATTTTTGTTATTTGTTTTTGAAATACAGGTTAAATCCGAAGAATCTCCTTTGTCTTTTAGATTGATCAAATTATTTGATTCATTGTAAAATACATCTTTGAGTGTAGCATGTTTTTGTATGGTTTTCAAATTATAATTACCTTTACATACCTTGTATTCCGTTAATTTTTCAACCAAATCTAATCCTGCGAACAGTCTCAATAACGATTCTTGTTTATCCTTACCTTGCCAAGGTTTGTCTAACCATCCAAAAATATTATCTTCATTATATGTTTGCAAAAACTCGTATAAATTTTCAAAAGTATTGATTTCATGATTGTCTGAAACTAGTCGTTTCAAGTGTAAATCGTTAATGGCTCTTTTAACTTCTACATCTATTATTTTTTGTATGTTACTCATATTATTTTCGCAAGGTTTTTTCCTCTTTTTATGTGAGTCATAATGAGATTTTTGTGTAAATTCCTTACCACATGTTTCGCAATAATATTTTTTTATTTTATTATATATATATATATATATATATACATATAATAATATATTTAAATCAATTTTATTATTTAACATTTTTTAACAAAATATGTTAAATAATCATTTTTAGTTAATACTGGTATATTATCAATCAACCTCTTCTACCAAAGGTTCGTCATTGTTAGGTTTATATTGTTCGTTACCACTACCGCCTTCGTTACCACCCATAGATGAATATAATTTACTCATTATTGGGTTACTAACATTTTCAATTTCTTTTAATTTTCCTTCATATTCGTCCTTAGTTGCATTTTCGTTATCAGATAACCATGCTAGTTTATCATCTATTTCTTTTACCAAAAGTTCCTTATCATTTGCATCTAATTTGTCTGATAATTCTCCATTAACATTATTTTTTAAACTGTAACAATGATTTTCCAATCCATTTCTTGCTTCAATACGTTCTTTATTTTGTTTATCTTGTTCTGCATATTCTTCGGCTTCTTTTACCATTTTTTCAACTTCATCACTGCTCAGTCTTCCCTTATTGTTCGATATGGTAATACTATTTTGTTTATTCAACATTTTATCTTTGGCTGTCACATTTAAAATACCATCGCTAGTCATATCAAATGATACTTCAATTTGTGGAACTCCCCTAGGTGCTGGTGGAATTCCATCCAACTGAAATGTTCCTAAAAGATTATTATCTTTCGTTAATGCACGTTCTCCTTCATAAACTTGAATTAAAACACCTGGTTGATTATCCGCATAAGTCGAAAAAGTTTGATTTTTATTGCATGGAATAGTGCTGTTTCGTTCAATCAATTTAGTCATCACGCCTCCTGCTGTCTCAATTCCTAAACTTAATGGTGATACATCTAGTAGTAAAACTTCGCTTGTTGATTTATTACCACCTACACCCGATAAAACTGCACCTTGAACGGTTGCACCGTATGCAACGGCTTCATCAGGATTAATAGATTTGCATAATTCTTTTCCATTGAAAAACTCGCTTAATAGCGATTGAACCTTGGGGATTCTTGATGAACCACCCACCAAAATAACATCGTGAATTTGTCCTTTTGATAATTTACTATCTCTCAATACCCTCGTGACAACATCCATCGTTTTTCTAAATAAATCACCATTTATTTCTTCAAATTTAGCACGAGATACATTAACACAAAAATCCTTTCCATCAACTAAATTGTCGATTTCAATTGATGTTTGAGTTGCCGAAGATAACACACGTTTAGCCTTTTCACAAGCGGATTTCAATTTTTGCATAGATTTACTATTTTCACTAATATCAACCTTTAATTTTTTCTTAATTTCCAATAAACACCATTGAATAACACGAGTATCGAAATCCTCACCACCTAAATGAGTATCCCCACCTGTCGATTTAACTTCAAAAACGCCATCGTCCAACGTTAAAACAGAAACATCAAATGTTCCACCACCTAAATCGTAAATCATAACATTATTTTCACCATCCCCAATCTTATCCAATCCATAGGCAATCGCCGCTGCCGTTGGTTCATTAATAATTCTTAAAACATTTAACCCTGCAATTTTACCTGCATCTTTCGTGCTTTGTCTTTGACTATCATTAAAATACGCAGGAACAGTAATGACCGCATTTGTTACATTTTTTCCGAGATATGATTCCGCAATTTCTTTCATTTTAACCAATATCATAGAACTGATTTCTTCTGGTGTAAAATGTTTCGTTTCTCCATTGAATTCAACTGCAATATCACATGCACCATTTTTATCATTTCTTTTAACACTGAAAGGTAACATTTTTGTGTCATAAACAACACATGGATCATCAAATTTTCTTCCAATCAATCTTTTAGCATTGAAAACAGTATTATCGTGATTTTTAATAGCCAAATTTTTAGCAGAATCCCCGATAAATCTCTCATTATTATAAAAACTTACATAACTAGCAGTAGTTCTATTTCCTAAATCATTTGGTATAATTTCAACACGATCATTTTGCATAACTCCTACACAACTAAAAGTTGTCCCTAGATCAATACCTATCGCTCCATCAAAATTTTCTTTATAAGCCATTATTAATTATGATTAAAAATAAATATTTAAGTATAAATAAAAAAAATTGAAACCGATTTATAATTATAACATTAATTATTTATAAGATGACAAGATTGAAAGTCGCTTCTATGTTTTCAGGTTGTGGTGGATTAGATTATGCTTTTCATAAAAATAATGAGAATTTTGAGATTGTATATGCTAATGATTTTGATAAAGATTCATGTGATACATATTATAATTATTATAAACATAAACCTATTTGTGAGGATATTGTGAAAATAGATGATATTCTTGATTGCGATATATTAATGGGTGGGTTTCCATGTCAAGGATTTTCGTTAGCAAATATTCATAGAAATGAAGAAGATTCAAGAAACAAACTTTATCGTGAATTAGTTAGATTATTGAAATTAAAAACACCTAAATATTTTATATTCGAGAATGTAAAAGGTATATTAAGTTTAGGTGGATATGAAAATAATGATGACAAAAAAAACAAAAAAGGAAAAATATTCAAGGAGATAACAAACGAATTAGAAAAATGTGGTTATAATGTTCATACCAAATTATTCAGAATGAAGTGGTATGATATTCCACAAAATAGAGAAAGAGTTATATTTATGGGTATTCGTAATGATATTGCAACTAAAATAACATTCAGTTGGTTGTCTGAAACACAAACAATAACAAAAACATTGAAAGATGCTATTGGAGATTTACCATTAGAATATGATGAGAATATTCAACATATTGGAACAAAACACAAAGTAAAAATAACTGGATATTTAGGAAATAGAAAATTAGATTGGAACGAAATATCACCCACCATAACTGGGAGAGGAGGTGGAACGGGTGGTCCCGTTATTAATATTCATCCAAGCGAACAAAGAAGAATGACAGTGCGAGAATATGCAAGAATTCAAACATTTCCCGATGACTTTATGTTTAGTGGAAGTATATCATCTATGTATAGGCAAATCGGCAATGCTGTTCCACCTAAATTTTCATATGTGTTATCTAATATTATTATGAAAATCAATGTTCAATCATAAATTTTACATCTAGGACATCCACTTGTTATTCTATTGCAAACAATATTATTTAATTTGGTTATTGGTTTATAACCATTTTTTTCATGGACAACAACTAATTTTACATCTGTGAAAACACCACGAACAATATTGTTTAACGTGTCGCACAAAGTATTATTTTCAAATATTATTATATCACTAATTATTGAATCCATGACACATAATTTATTATAAGTATCCACATCACCAAATTTACTTATTTTTTTTTGTATGGAAATTGGTTCTATTGATAATTTTTTAAATGCATCTAGAATATCATATGAATATTCTTTTCCATCGAATGATGAATATAAATTTATTGTCTCTTTTTTATTTATAAGTATTTTTTTGAAGTGTTCAATGATGCTGTTTGCTTTTGCTAAATTTGATTGCGAAACTTCATTTTTTTTGAATCCATCTATTAGTGATGTTTTACAATTTCGTGGGTTTTTTTCAATTTGATCTATCCATGATTTTATTTGTAATCCCAAGTCCGAATCTTGTAAATTATCTTTAATTTTCAATAAATTTTCGAAAATTCGAATCACATTATTTTTAACCGATGTGTAATCCATCGAAACTTTCACACCTAAACGTACGCTACTATCGGAATCAAGTTTTTTGATTTCCCATTTTTCATTTGAATAAATATTTAGATCATATGAATAATTTTGTCCTAATGGTTTAGTATCAAATTCGACTGCTAATTTATTTTCTCCGTCACCTATTTCTTTAATTATTGATTTGAACGGTGTAGAGTATGATTTTTCTGTCCATTTATTCCATTCATCGTTTTTGTATGATTTTATTTTTGGTGTGTTTTGTTTTATTTTTGCATGATGTTTCATAAGTATATCATATTATTCGATATTTATTAATAAAAAAATTGAAACCAATTTAAAATTATATTGATAATATAAATATATTATGAATAGGGAAGTTCTCAAACAAAAATTAATAACCAATCTTAACGAAACATTGAAAAATGCGTCGAAAACTGAATTAGAAAATATAGTTTTGAAATTAAATGATATTTATTATAATGAAGAAAAAGGGCTAGTGGGAGATTCAATATATGACGAAATCAAGGATTATTTGGATGATAAATATCCGAATAACGCTACTATGAACGTGGTAGGTTCTGTTCCTAAAAAAAACAAAGTCAAATTGCCTTTTTATATGGCTAGTATGAAAAAGTTGAAACCCAATGATAATAGTATTGAAAATTGGTTTAAAAAATATCCATCAAATTCGTATATGGTAAGTGATAAATTGGATGGGACATCTAGTATGCTTTATTTTTCTAATGGAAAAACCAAATTATTTACTAGAGGTTCTCATGATTATGGAAGGGATATAAGTCATTTAATTCCATATTTGGTTAATGTAGATGGAACGCTAGAGAAGGCTAACCAATTTTTTGATGGAAAAATGAATATCAAAAAGTTGGCTTTGAGAGGAGAAATTATTATGTCAAAAAAGAATTTTATCAAATATAGACAAAAAGGATTTACCAGTGGTAGTAGAACAATTGCTAATGCATTAGTTATTAGGAAAACAATTGACGAAGAATTGGTTAAGGATGTTGATTTTGTATTATTCGAAGTTGTTGAACCTAGATTACCCAAAAATGTTCAATTTGAACTACTTAAATATCTGGGTTTCAAAACAACATATAATAAACATTATACTGAATTAAATAAGACTATTTTATCAGATATTTTAGATAAAAGAAAAAATGAAAGTGAATATGATATTGATGGACTAATAGTAGAAGATAATGAAAAAATTCATAAATTAGCGAATCAAAAAACACCCGATTATGCATTTGCTTATAAAAAAGTATATGATGATTTGACATTTGAAGTTCCAGTAACTAAAGTAGTATATGAAGCCAGTAAAGATGGCGTTTTAGTTCCCGTGGTTCATTATCAACCAATTAATTATAAAGGTGATATATTGAAAAAAGCAACGGGATTTAATGCTAAATTTATTAAAGATAATGGTATTGGAGAAGGTGCTATTATTAAGATTATAAGGGCAGGAGAAATTATTCCATATATTACAGGAGATATAGTTAAAAAAGTAGAACCCCAAATGCCAAACGTAGATTATGAATGGAATAAATCGGGTGTAGATGCAATATTAGTGGATCATCATCAAGATGAAAGTGTTAAGACTAAACTTTTAGTTAATTTTTTCACCAAAATGGAATTTCCGTATATTAATCATGGATTTATATTGAAATTTATGAATAATGGATATGACACTATAGATAAAATATTGAATATTACCAAAACTGAATTGATGCAATTCGATGGTGTAAAAGAGACAATGGCTAATAAAATATACGAAAGTATCAATGAAAGTTATCAAAATGTTAAACCTGAGGTATTAATGTCGGCGTCCAATTCATTTGGAAAAGGATTTGGTAAAAGACGAATTAAAATGATATTAGAAAAATATCCAGATATAGTTCAGTGTTATAATGAGACAGATAAAGATGAACTAATAGATAAAATCAACGAAATAGATGGTTTCCAGATAATTACTAGCAAAAAATTTGTAGAACATCTCGGAAATTTTTGTGAGTTTTTAGAAAAAAATATATTATTGAAAAAAGTATTTTATGACAGTGAAACCGTATCACAAGGTGAATTATTACATCCAAAATTATTTAATTTAAGTGTTGTAATGACAGGATTTCGTGATAAAGAACTATCTGATTTAATTGATAAAAACGGAGGTAAAGTTTTGAATACAGTAACGAAAAATGTTGATATAGTGATAACTAAAGATGAATCAACAACAGGAACAAAAATTAAAAAAGCCAATGAATTAGGTGTTGCTACCATGAGTTTATTGGAATTTAAAAAGGAATATTTATAATATTATAAATAACTATAAAAAGGAATATTTATAATATTATAAATAATTATTAGATGCCAAGTTTGATTAACAATATTGATATTTTTAATGTAGAGGATTCAGATGGTTCTATTAGATTTTACGAATATGCAAGTAATGGAACTTATGGTAATCCAACAGGACAAATTAGGTTCATTAATGACGGAAATATAGAATTTGATGTAGCAAATGCTAATAAATTAATAATAAATGCGAATGGAATAACCACACCAATTGGAAGCATGACGACACTTAACGCTACTACTATTACCGACGGAATATCCATAATGGATGGTGGTTCACTAACGGGAGTTACTTATTTAGAACCTACATATCTCAGATTAATAAAAGATTATGGGCATGTTGATGGTAGTAATTATACATATGATGGACTCACTGCACCAATAGAAATAAATGATACATCATCATCTAATAAATGGAAATTTTATAATTATAATAATGGTGATTTAGGTTTAATATCCAGTGGTATGGAAGCGACGGTTTCTGCTTCATCAGTTGATGGATTTGTATTTCAATCGGCAGGGTTAGTCGCAAAGCGACTAACAACGGTAGATACTATCACTGATGGAACAGCGACTTTAAAAGCAGGAACACTATCAGGTGTAACTTCATTAGAACCAAGAAACCTCAAGTTAATTAATGATTATGGACATATTGATGGTAGTAATTATACTTATGACACTATTGAAGCACAAATAGAAATAAACGATACATCATCATCAAATGCATGGAAATTTTATAGTTATGTCAATGGGGATTTGGGGTTAATACCTAGCAGTATCGAGGCGACTATCACTAGTTCGTCAATTGATGGAATAGTGTTTAAACCAGCAGGATTAGTAGCAAAACGACTAACCACAGTTGATACTATTACTGATGGAGTAGCGACTTTAAAAGCGGGATTATTAACAGGATTAAATAGTGTTAGTTCATCAACTATTACGGATGGAACAATGATTTTGAAAGTAGGTTCTTTGACAAATGCATTGACAGTGGATGCAGTAGTAGGTAGTTTTACCACGTTGTATGGAAATGGTGCAAATTTGTCAGGTATCAGTAGTGGAAGTACTAAATCTATTACAGATGGAAATTCATTTATTGATGTAACTGATTCAGGGACAGGAACAATTAAATTCACTGTTGATGGAACTCTAAACATGAATATCACCAATAGTTCAGGTAACTGCGTGGTTTCCAATGGTGTGGCGGATAAAGATATTATATTCAAAGATACAGGTGGAAATACTATTATGACAGTTGATGGTTCTGATGAAGCATTGTTAATGGATACACATAAACAAATTAAACATAGTAAAACAGGGACAGTTACCATGATTTCAGGTGGTGGTAGTAGTAATGGTGCAACCATAATATATACTTTTAATGATAATGGAACAATTTACTATGATGTTGGAGGGGCTCAAACAACAACTTTTACACCAACCAGCGTAACTGGTGCAGGTCAAGGAATAGATCTAGGTAGTAAAAATTTTATAATAGGTTCTCCTAATACACCAGTAACTGATTTCTATTTACAAATAGGTAGTTCCTACACAAGTTCAATTGCATGGACAAATCCTGGTAGTGGAAATTTACAATCATGGGGAATAGATGGACAAGCAATCGATAATACATTCGCTCCCACTAATCAAATTAGTATTCAAATTAAGGAATTTATAACGGCTATGAGAGAAAATTTCATAGGAAGAGAAGAACTACCGTGTATATATTCAAATTCTAATTTAGATTTCAGATCGACTGAAGACACTATTTTCAATGTTAATGATGGTTCTCTTGATATTGAATCTGTTAGAATTAAACCTTATGAATGTGATTTTAGGACTAAATCCGCAACTGATTATACCATGAAATTAATGAGTGGGCATGAAAATAATAATGTCGATTTATTTTTAGGAACACCAAATAATAATACTGATGTAGCCAAATGTTTAATTCAAGCAACTGCTAGAAGTAGTTGGAGTAGGGCAAATATTAGTTTTTGTTTAAATTCGGCGGCGGATAATTCCACGTCTGCTTCCAATAGTGATAAAGTGCTTATATTACAAGCCGATGATGAAACTAGTTATCAGAGTGGTAACGTTGTGTGTTATCAAAAAGCGTCGGGTGGGACAGATGCAACTGGAGCGGGATGTGGAGGTATTAGAGTGTATAATCCTACTAGTACCACTACATGGTCAATATTCACCAATGATTATGATGACTTAAATTTTGAAGTAAATGGAGCACAAATGTCATTTTTGTCGGATACTGGGTCTCATACACAGTTGAATTTTACGGGATTTCATCGTTCTATTGTAGATGATCCAACACAAAATATAGTATCTGGTTTGATTGTTGAATCATCTGGTTCATTGAATAATATTTTTTATGATGGAAGTATCACTGATGCTAGGTATTCACCAAATTTCACAGAAGCACTTCCAACTTGTAAAATAACCACTACCAAAGGAAGCAAATGTGTGATGGGTGTGATTCAAAGTAAAGAAACATTAATATATGGAGACACTAAACGTAATTATAATACAGGTGGTTTTTTGGGACATATTTATAATATTGATGTTAATGACACAATTGAAATGAATAAACGATATAATATTGCATCATTAGGTGAAGGTGTTGTTCAAGTAATTTTAAGAGATATTAATAATAAACCACAAAATGGAGATTTAATAGTTAGTAGCGATTTAATCGCAGGATATGGTGAATTACAAGATGATGATATAATTCGAAGTAAAACAGTGGGTAAATTAACTTGTGGTTGGGATTATCAATATTTGACATCTGTCACAATAAACGGTTACGAAACAAAACTAATGAGTTGTTTTTATTATTGTGGATGAGGAGTTATGACAGGTATGATAAAATCATTAATTAAACCCCCTTCAACACTATTTACTTCGGGTGTTCCATAGTTACTTCTAAGCCTTACATTACCGTCATTTTTACGACTTGTGGAACTACTCATGAATGGTGTTAATATATTATTATTGATTCCCACATCATTATTAATTTCATAATCGGATGGATTACGTCCATGTATTCTTTTGAAATTATTTTTAAATTGATTTATTGAATTTACCTCATGTACTTGCTTTTGTAAAACTACGCTAGGAGTATCACTATCAAAATCTTCATATGGTTTTAATCCATCATTGTATATTTTGGTAGCGTTGATTTCGCCACATATTTCTGGAATGGAGAGTTCCAAACGCTTTTTCTTTTCTGCTCTTTTGGCACTTTTGCTTCCTAGTTTTTGTTCATTTATTTTTTTACTGACTATTTCTTTCATGAATTTTTTAATAATTTCATTTGGAATGGGTGGACTAACTTCGGCTAATCGACTATATTCTTCTTCCGTAGATTTAATTAATTCATCAGGTGGAGTTCTTCTGTCATCTGGATGACGTGCCAATACCACTTTCAATGAACGATTAAATTTACCCCATGATAATGATGATAAACGATGTCCTTCGTTTATTTCTGATACTTTAAGGTATTGAGCGATAGTGCCAATAATTCCTGCCAAAAAATTCACGCTTCCTATAACGATAACGAACGTTCCACGATGTTCCGAAGGGACTCTATCTTGTGCGTAATTTGCCCCTCCTGTTAATGTGGATAAAATAATGATAGGAATAACAAAACACATGTTTATCAGCCTATATTTGCTATGTGATTCATTGTGTAACCAACGAAAACATAATGCTTTATCAGCCATTTCTTTTAATAAATCTTCATCTCCTTTTTTCCATATACTTTCATTATTGGTTTGTTTAACTATATCGTTATTTCCCATGGTAACTATATTTTTATTCATATTCATTTTAACTTAATTAAAATAAATTCTTATCTTTAATATTTAATGTTTATCTTTAATATTTATCTTTAATATTTCAATATTTATCTTTAATATTTCAATATTTATCTTTAATATTTAATATCAAGGGATGTCCAATCATACAACGATGGATGCATGTAATCGGTGCTACTGACACGCAACTTGCACTGATTATCTGTAAAAACATCCGTTTTAATGGTACAATTATCGTTATCCGTATTGAATTTATACAAACAACCTTTGTCTTCTTCTTTAACTTTATCAGTCATATGATTGTGCGTTTTTTTTTTCATAAGTGGTTGTTTTTTTGTAATAACAATCGTATCATACACGATCAACAAAACTATTATAATTAATAATAAATACAACATTTATATATTCTAAATAACACATTAATTAATAATTATTGATCATTAATTTATTCATTTTTTATGTCATTTTCATATATATTACCATTTTTCATGTTAATATAATTTATTATGGAAAAAAAACCGTCATAGTTATTAATTAAACGTATAGTAATATTTCTTTGCATTAAATATAAAAAAAATGTCTGAACCAGGTAGTAAAGACTTGGTTAATTACGGTACTCAAATCTCAAAAGGATTTTATGGGCGTAAACTTTACAACGACGAAAGTGGTGAGGCACTCACCATTATTCACAAATCAAATAAAGCAATTGAAATTTATTCTGGTTCAATTACCATGGGTAGTTCATTAACTGGAAAAAATGTATTATTTAACGAGGGGACTCTATCCACACAACATATCACAGGAACAACAATAACTGATGGAACTACGGTTTTGAAAGCAGGATTAATTACTGGATTAAAATCGGTTACTTCAAGTTCATTCACTGATGGAATCGCAACTTTAACCAATGGAACATTTACCAATCTTAGATCTGTTTCATCCAATACTTTAACTGATGGTATAGCAATTTTACAAAGCGGAACATTAAGTGCTTTAAGGTCTGTTTCATCTAACACTTTAACTGATGGTGTAGCATCATTATATCAAGGATCTTTGACAGCGGGTTTATTCGTTGATATGGATATTGCTTCTATCACTAAAATAATCCAAGCAACATCTATTACCGATAACGTTTCATCTTTAACAGGGGGACACTTTTTAGGTCTAAAATCAGTTGTATCTAATTCTATTAGTGATAGCACAGCATTATTATACGAAGGATCTTTAACGGGTGGTTTATTCGTTGATATGGATATTGCTTCTATCACTAAGATAATCCAAGCGAAATCTATTACTGATAATGTAGCATCTTTGACTGGTGGAAACTTTTTAGGATTAAAATCAGTTGTATCTAATTCCATTAGTGATAGCACTGCATTATTGTATGAAGGATCGCTGACAGGCGGTTTATTCGTTGATATGGATATTGCTTCTATCACTAAGATAATCCAAGCAACGTCTATCACTGATAATGTTTCATCTTTAACTGGGGGACACTTTTTAGGTCTTAAATCAGTTGTGTCTAATTCCATTAGTGATAGTACAGCGTTATTATACGAAGGATCTTTAACGGGTGGTTTATTCGTTGATATGGATATTGCTTCTATCACTAAAATAATCCAAGCAACATCTATCACTGATAATGTTTCATCTTTAACTGGGGGACACTTTTTAGGTCTTAAATCAGTTGTGTCTAATTCCATTAGCGATAGTACAGCATTATTATACGAAGGATCTTTAACGGGTGGTTTATTCGTTGATATGGATATTGCTTCTATCACTAAAATAATTCAAGCAACATCTATCACGGATAATGTTTCATCTTTAACAGGAGGTATATTTTTAGGATTAAAATATGTATCTTCATCTTCATTTACTGATGGAACGGCAATGTTGGGACAAGCATCTTTAACAGGAGTGTTATTCACAGGTTCAAAAGTTGCATCTGTAACTGAAACAATATATGGATCAACTATTACTGATAATGTCGCAACATTGAAAGGTGGTTCATTATCTGGTTTGAATTTGGTATCATCAACCACGATAACTGGCGTTTTGTATGGACAGATGATGATTGCATCAGTTACATCAAATTTGAGTGTTTCATCAATAACTGACGGAACAGCCACATGGACACAAGGATCGCTATCTGGGTTATCTCATGTAGCATCTCAGTTAGGATCAATAACCAAAACTTTATATGCTTCGACTATTACTGATAATGTTTCATCATTGTCTGGTGGTATATTTTTAGGATTAAAATCAGTTAATTCAAGTTCTTTCACCGATGGAGTTGCAACTTTAACTAATGGAACATTTACCAATCTTAGGTCTGTTTCATCCAATACTTTAACTGATGGTGTAGCATCGTTATATCAAGGTTCTCTAACTGCAGGTTTATTCGTTGATATGGATGTTGCTTCTATTACTAAGATAATTCAAGCGACTTCTATCACTGATAACGTTTCATCCTTAACTGGTGGTTACTTTTTGGGACTTAAATCGGTTGTATCTAATTCTATTAGTGATAGCACTGCATTATTATATGAAGGTTCGCTGACAGGAGGTTTATTCGTTGATATGGATATTGCTTCTATCACTAAGATAATTCAAGCGACATCCATTACTGATAATGTAGCATCTTTGACTGGTGGGAACTTTTTAGGATTAAAATCAGTTGTATCCAATTCTATTAGTGATGGAACAGCATTATTATATGAAGCATCGCTAACTGGCGGTTTATTCGTTGATATGGATGTTGCTTCTATTACTAAGATAATTCAAGCAACTTCTATTACGGATAATGTTTCATCTTTAACTGGTGGTTACTTTTTGGGACTTAAATCGGTTGTATCTAATTCTATTAGTGATAGCACTGCATTATTATATGAAGGTTCGCTGACAGGAGGTTTGTTTGTAGATATGGATATTGCTTCAATTACCAAGATAATCCAAGCGACATCCATTACTGATAATGTAGCATCTTTGACTGGTGGTATATTTTTGGGATTGAAATCAGTTAATTCGTCATCTTTCACTGATGGAATCGCAACTTTAACTAACGGAACATTTACCAATCTTAGGTCTGTTTCATCCAACACTTTCACTGATGGAGTAGCATCATTATACCAAGCATCATTAACTGGTGGATTATTCGTCCATACAGCCATTGGATCAGTAACAGGAACTGTATTTGCGGGAACGGTTACTTCAAGACAAATGAACGATGGAACGATTACCATTAATGCGGGAACTTTATCATGTTCAGGTAACACAGGGTTTATTGAATCTAATATTGGTTCATTTACCAACTTGTATGCTAATGATTTGTTTGTTGAAGCAGATATGGTGGTGAATGGAACAACAACATATGTTAATACTTCTCAAACAAGTTTCGAAGATGAATTAATTTCTTTGGGTGCTAGTGATGGACGTTCAGTGGCTTCTGTTTCGGGTTCTGTCGTTTATTTGGAAACGGATGCGACGGCAGCATACACAGGTTCATCATATGTGTTATGTATGAAGACTGATGGAACTAAGGAAATCATTGGAGTCGCTAGTTACACAAATAACGCAGTGACACTTGATTCCGCACCCAACGCTTCTACTACATATATTGCTTTAATTAGCACGGAATCTATTACTGATGGTGCGGGTATTGAATTATTAGCACATAATGCAGGTTCGTCTAGAATTAAAACATTCCATTACGTAAATGGATCACAATCGATGGAAGTTGTATCTGCGGGTGCGGCGTTAGATATTCGTGTTTCAAATGCATCATCTGTATCATATTTCAGTGTTGTTGATAATTCAAGTCATTTGAGATTATTAACGGCAAATGCGTTATATTTGAATACATCTGATGATGGAACTATTACAGGTGGAAACGAAAAACCAGCACTTTATTTGTCTAAAAATGCGGCGGCGGATGCGGCGGCAGTAGCAGATGATACAGGAGATTGGCGTATTAGATCTGTAGGAACAACCAGTGCTCAATCTTTGACTTTCGAGCGATACGATAGCGGTTCTTGGGTGACACGTTGGCAATTGGAATAGTGAGTAAAAACTTAAAAAAATAACACATAAAATTACAGAGTGTAAAAAGTAAAAAATTGATTATAAAATATTAATATTTGTTTATATAAATATACAAATAATGAGTAATAAATGTGTATATGATGGATGTGATAAAATACCTAAATTTAATTTACCATCCAAAAAGAGTGGATTATATTGTTTCGAACACAAGGCAGAAAATATGGTTGTTATTAAATCGAGACATTGTTCATATGAAGATTGTACTAAATGTCCAATATATAATATTTTAACTGAGAATAAACCAATTTATTGTTCTAAACACAAAGAAGGAAATATGGTTAATGTTGTTTCTAAACGATGTGTACACATTGGTTGCAATAAAATTGCACCTGTTTTCAATTTTCCAACAGAAAAAATAGGAATATATTGTAGCGAACACAAATTAGGAGGTATGGTGGATATTAAAAATAAACATTGCCAACACGATGGTTGCTACAAAAGACCATCGTATAATTTACATTTTGAAAAAACCGAAATTTATTGTAGCGAACATAAAAAAGAAGGCATGATCGATTTAAAACATAAACATTGTCAATATGAAGGTTGCAAAACTATTCCAATATATAATTTACCTACAAAAACTAAAGCAATTTATTGTGAAAAACATAAGGAGGATAATATGGTTAATGTGATTTGCAGACGTTGTCACCATGATGATTGTGATAAGCAACCCACTTATAATTTATCATCAGAAAAAACGGGAATTTATTGTGTCGGACACAAATTAGAAAATATGATTAACGTCAAGGATAAGCGGTGTTCCCACGATGGATGTAGCAAAACCCCTGCATTTAATTTACCGACCGAGACTAAGGGCTTATATTGTTCAAGGCATAAATTAGAAAATATGGTTAATGTCGTTTCTAAACAATGCCAAATGGACGGTTGTAATAAACGCCCATCTTTCAATTTACCAACTGGAAAAACAGGAATTTTTTGTTCTGGCCATAGGAAGGAAGGTATGATTGATGTCAAACATGATTGTTGTAAATATCTTGATTGTGATAAAATTGCAACTTTCAATTTACCAACAAAAACTAAACCATTATATTGTTCTGAACACAAAACATATAATATGATAAACACACAAACCAAAAAATGTCAAACTAAACAATGTAAAAATGATTCTATCTATGGATTTACTGACAAAAGAAAACAATATTGTTATGAACACAAAGAACCCAACATGGTTAATCTTGTCCTAGAGAATCAATGTTCGATTTTAGATTGTGATAACGAATATGAATTTACTGTGGATGGAGAAAAAGTATGTTTAAAACATGCACCTGAGGAATATGAAACTAATATTAAAAAATTGTGTAAATTTTGTGACATTAAAGAATATTCAAAACATATATGTAATCGTTGTAAAAAAGT
>Ga0233437_1003048_pt1 | contig 23086 bp, 20 predicted proteins | sample SI_122_August201_FD_182714 | JGI IMG/M metagenome (GOLD analysis project Ga0233437, IMG submission 182714) | Seawater microbial communities from Saanich Inlet, British Columbia, Canada - SI_122_August2016_200_MG | ecosystem: Environmental > Aquatic > Marine > Inlet | place: Canada: British...
TACATGCATTAACCTTATTGCTGGCAAGTTGATCTCCACCAGAGCTTGCTTCCTCTTCAGGTTAACGGTGCTATATACAAATTTTTTTGCTAAAAACCACCAACTATTTTTCAGTACATTGCCTTAAGTGTTAACATGGGATAACTGTGCCTTGAAATGTGAAAAATAGACGATATTAACATTTTTCTTGACTTTTTAACAAATTTTGAACTCAGTAAAATGCGATTAACTATTTTTATTATGTTAATTGTGAAATTAGCTCTATTTACTGAATTTCCCTACTTACAATCCCGATTGATATCGGTACTATTCTAATCCGTGTAATCTGTGGATGGACACTAATCTAACTCCAACAGTTTCTCTAAATAATGATATTCAATATCGTACAGGCTTTTTATTTGTTTTATCTGATCTAATATCTTTTCTTTATTAGTATTCTTTGCTTTCTTTTTAACACCTACAATCATAATATTTTTTGGAGTATGCTCAGTCGGAATAAATTCAAAAACATTAGTTTTATAACCATAAGCTTCTAAAATTAATGCTCTTAAACCGTCAGTCAATAATTCGGATTGCCGCTCTTTCAAAATTCCGTATTTTAAAATTGATTTCAAAGTATTTGTAGGCTTAATTTGATTTCGTAATTGTTTTTGACAACAAGGAGCGACAATAATTATAGAGGCTCCCGATTGAATTCCTCTGAATATTGCATCATCAGTTGCGGTATCACATGCGTGAAGAGCAATCAACACATCAATTTCCTGAATTTGAATAGATTTTATTTGCCCGGTTTCAAATTTCAAGTTACTGAATTTTGATTTTTCAGCTATATTATTACATAAAGAAACCAGATTTTCTCTTTGCTCAATTCCTGTTAATCTAATATTTATCTTCTGATTATTGACAAGATAATCGTACAAAGCAAATGTTAAATAACCCTTTCCTGAACCCATATCAACAATGTTTATGGATTTCGTCTTATCAGATTTTTCAAAAAAGGGAGCCACTAACTCAACGAATTTATTGATTTGTTTAAACTTATCTGTCTTATCTTTTTTAACTTCACCCTTTGAATTTAAAATTGACAATTCTTTTAGATAAATATTGTCTGTTGTTGAGATAAGCCTGTTTTTTACTCTATCATGCCCTAAAGGTAAAAGATCTAAGAAAACAGGCTTCTTTTCTTTTATTACCGCCGCTTTGTTGCTAAAAAATCGAATTACAATATCTTTTTCGGTTGTAAAAAGATGTCCTTCAAAAAATACATTACCCAGAAGTTGCTCTAATTGAATTATCGCTTCATCAATCAGAAAGTTTTTTGTAATATCTTTAGTTAAATACCTGAATATAAATGTCAAATGCAACTCTTTTTTAATAAAAGACAGCTTGCAATAAACATTTTTCAGATCGGTCTTATTTTTCGGGCGACTTAAAGTAAGTTTGACAAAAGTTTTGTTTCTTATGCTTTTTTCTATTGAATCTAAAAATTCGGTTTTCATTGATTGTATTTTGTTGCAAAAGTCGATAATAAATTTTAATTATAGATGTATAAAACCCAATGAATTTATATCTTTGTGTATTATTCCAAATTTTATAAAATGAAAAGCTCTTTAAATATTTATGGTTTGATATTAGTTTAGTGTCATTTGTTAAAATAGGAAAAGAAGTGTTAAGCAAGCCTATCACAATTTGTGATAAGCTCAATAATAGGAAACATGAATAAACTGATAAATGTTAAAGAAATTTTCTCTCAAATATATTACATAAAAGGTGTAAAAGTAATGCTTGATTTCCAAATTGCCAGCTTGTATGAGGTAGAAACCAGAGTTTTAAAGCAACAGGTAAAAAGAAACATTAATCGTTTTCCTGAAGATTTTATGTTTCAACTATCCGAACAGGCATGGAAAGAGCTTATCACAAATTGTGATAACCTCGGATCCATAAAATTTTCGCCAACTACACCTTTTGCTTTTACCGAACAGGGCATTGCAATGCTCAGCGGGGTGTTGCGCAGTGAGAAAGCTGTTAAAGTAAATATTTCCATTATGCGTGCGTTTGTGAGGATGAGGGAGTTAATTGACGAAAACAAGGAATTGAAACAAAAATTAGATGGAATGGAAAGCAAATACGACCAACAATTCCTGGTGGTGTTTGAAGCCATACGCCAATTGATTGAAAAGAAAAATGAAGCACGCAAGCCTATTGGATTTAAAACAGGGAAGAAATGAAATAGGATTTCAGAATCAAATAACTATAAAATCCACAATACAAAAAGCAAGAAAACACAAATTCTACCCAAAGTGTTTTGTCTGCTGGATTGGTTTTAACTTCAAAACCTTATCTTTTAGGTATTTCCTTTATACTATTATTCCCTTTATATCCTTATTCCTCATTTATAATTTTTTCAAAAACAACATTTTTTTAGTTTCTGAAAATTTGTTCCCGGTTTTTATTTGATAAAAATAAATACCTGTCTCTACATTTTTATTTTTATCATTAGTTCCATCCCAGATAATTGAATACCTACCGGCTTCTTTTTCTTCATTTAGGAGTGTTTTGACTACTTTGCCCGTATTATCAAATATTGTCAGAGAAATATCTGTTTTTTCAGCTAATTCAAAATATATTGTTGTGTGCGAATTAAATGGATTTGGAATATTTTGTTCTAATTTATATTTTGAATTATCCTCGAAGTTTGTGTCGATATTTACATAAACTATGAAATTAAAATTCTCTAAGTCAACATAAGTAATATCTTCAAAGTTATTATGAAAAACAATATAAATTCCCCTGTTTGTCATATCGTAAATGGCAGACCACGGGCAATTTAAATGAACCTGATTTAAGGCATCCATACCTTCTTCCCAGGTAATCGAGCCATTATTATTTTTCAAAAAAGTATATAGTGAACTAAATCTCCAACAGTTACTCATTAGTTGATGCAAAGGTACATTATAAATAGGTATATTGGTTGCAACCTGCCAGGGTTCCTGATTTGTGATAGCATGAAATTCACCATCAACATACTCCAAAACAATTGATTCTCCGTTTGGGGACCCAACCAAAACATGGTGAGTTATTGTATAAATATTTTGATCAAACACATTATAAGAATTTGCAACATCCAATGCTTCCTCCACATTTTGAGCATGGTCTAAGATTTCTCTTATAAGCCTTGTAATAAATATTGTATCTTTCGATGGATCAATAATAACGTTGACTGAATTAATTGTTGCAAGCCCGGCTGAAATTCCATGTTCATTTATACCATCCGGAACAAAGTAGGCAGACATTAATAAAGGTATTTTTTGATTAAATGTAAGATTATTATAATTCGTTCCATAAGTAAAACCTAAATCGCTCATTCTTGTAAAAGCTAATGAAGAATAACCGTCAGGAGGATTATACCTTGCAATTAGCACATCATTTTCGGGATTATCGAAATTTCTGCCGAATAATTGATTATCTATTTCCCCGTTTGCACTGAAAAGACTACATTCGAATGGCTCGAAATCCGAATATTTTTTACCGGTCATCTGATCATCCATTAAATCCAGTAATTCATTATAATCCCCAACATACTCCATTTTGTAAAAATCCTCTAATCCTTCAAAACTATTTATAGTTGCCAAAGTATCAATCCCTTCGTCTAATATTTTATTTTTTGTAAGACTTTCCTCCGATAATTTTTCAAGTGGAGATGTCTTTTTAAGCTCATTTTGTGAAACTAAGTTCAGGTTGCTTAACACAAACAAACTGAGTAAAATTGTAATTTTTATTTTCATAATGAGTGCATTTGTTTTTATTTATGTTTAATTAGGAAGTGTTTTTTCTGATATATAATAAATTATTATTCATTATTTCAACTAATGATATTTTGAAATAATTTAAATTGAATTTTAAATCCACCATATTTTAAAGTGGATTATTATTTTATATGTCATCAAAAATTATGCCTATTTATTTAATTAACTGATGTTTACAAGTTTTCTAATTAAGAAGGGAAAAACTTTCTATATTTTTGTTCAAAATCGCACAGCTTTGAACGTTTTCGCACAGTAAATTTGTGATTTTTAATACATCGTTATTTACTGAAAGTGATGCGTATTTGTTTTTGGGTAATAAATAGAATCAATAAGTGCATTCAAATATTTAATTCCTTCCCCAGGTCCCAAAAAACTTTCTCAAAATCAATTATCTGATCATCTTCAATTATTAAACCTTCGCTTTCAAGTAATTGTTGCATTGTGTTTGTTCCCCCAAAGTGTATTTTGCCGGTGAGCATTCCTTTTCGGTTTACAACACGGTGTGCAGGAAGATTTTCAGGAAAACTCAAGGATTTATTCATAGCCCAGCCAACCATTCGGGCAGATCCTTTTGAACCGAGATGCTCAGCAATTGCACCATAAGAAGTAACTCTTCCTTTGGGTATTAACTTCACAATCTGATAAACTTTTTCAAAAAATGATTGTTCTTTCATCTGTTTAAATTTGTTTCCCGCAGATTGCGCAGATAAACGCAGAAAAACCATCAGCGAAAATCAGCGTAATCTGCGGGAAATATATACATCTGTGGCTTTTTATTCTGGTTTCATATAATTTTACTGCGATTTTAACATAAATTCCAAATAATTAATAGATATTCCCTTTTCTGTAAACATTTTTTCATAGAATGTTTGTATGGATTTTATTTCATCATCAAGTTTTGAATTATGAAAATCATTGGTTTTTAGTAATAAATTGTGATTATTTTCTTCAATAATTTCCAAAGTATAATTAAAAATCTCTTTATTATCAGTTTTCAGATGAATGATTCCATCCGGTTTTAAAATATTTTTATAAGTGTTTAAAAATCGGGGTGAAGTAAGTCTTCGTTTTGCAATTTTGGGTTGTGGTTCAGGAAATGTAATCCAAATTTCACTAAGCTCGTCTTTTGAAAAAAAATGTTCAAGCAATTCGATGCGATGACGGATAAAAGCAACATTTTTATATCCGTTTTCAACAGAAGTTTTACAACCCCGCCACATTCTTGCACCCTTAATATCCATTCCGATATAATTATTTTCGGGATGTTTTTTCGCTAACTCAACTGTGTATTCGCCCTTACCACAGCCTAATTCAATTATAATGGGATTTTCATTTTTAAAAAAATACGTATTCCATTTTCCTTTCAATGGAAAACCTTTAATAAGCTCAGGATAAGTTGGCTGAAAGAAATTGTTAAAAGTGAAAGTTTCGGCAAAACTTCTTAATTTACGCTTTGACACAAAATATTGTATTTATTGGGATTGAGAAAAGAATAATTGTAATTGGTGGTAATTTGTTGTAATTAATTGTAATAAATATTTGAGTATTTTGGTATTTCCTTTATTTTCCTTATTACTCATATACCACAATTCAATAATAATATTTGTTTATTTAATACTGATTCCTTATGGTTTCTTTAATTATTTGGCAAAAATCCATGCAGAAGGATTCTTTTCTTTTTTAATGACTTTTAATTGGTTTGAAGCTTCCGATCTATCTGAAAATCCTGAATAACTCACTCTATACAAACCATATTTATTCATACCTACAATTTCTGCATCAAAATCCTGATTTTTTAAATCTTCAACGAATTTTTCAGCGTTCGATAAAATCTCAAACGCTCCTCCGATAATAAAGTATTTTGCTATGTTTTCTTCGGTTTTCGCTGCTTCCAATGATTGTTTCGGCTGAACTAAATTAGGTTCAACTTTTGGGGATTTTTGGTTTTCAATTGGCTTTTCATGTATTTTATCAACTTCAACCGACTTTGAAACGCCCATATCAACTTGCTCTTTATCTAATTGCCCTGTCTTTTCTTCCTCCTGATTTATTGGAATAATTATTTCTTCAACTACTTCGGGGCTATCGTCAATTTTTTCCTCTACATTTTTTTCTAAAATATTTTCCGAAATATCTTTTATCGAAAATGTATTTATATTTTTCACCAAATATTCACTTGGAGAGGAATAAAAAAACGGAATCAATTGAGCATAATTATTATAAAAGTTTTTAACAGAAGTTACATTCAAAAATCCCCAAACAAATATTACCAACAATGGCAGCACAAGACTTCCCCATTTTGCAGCTTTGCGGAAATCCATTTTAAAAGGAATATTTTTCCGGTCTTTAAAACGCTTTTCGATTTTTTCAGTCTGTGAAATACGTTTTACCGGCGGTGAAATAAAACTTGTCAATCCGAAAGAATCTGCAAGATAATTATTTTTAACATCCTGCCTAAAAACAATTTCGTCATTATCATTAATAAACAAAAAACCAACATTTTGAAAGTTAATTCGTTTTCCATTATTAATCTCTACTCGGCATTTTCTGGCAAATTTTTCAATTCTTGATTTTGATTCATTGTACGAAATTTTTTCTGAGTGTGCAATATGATTTACGAGTAAGCCGTCATTAGTTTTTAAATGAATATTAAAAACAATTTCTTTCGAAGGAGGAGAAAAATTATGCTGAACGGGATTGATCTCTGAAGGAATTTCTTTTGTGATAAACCCACCAAAATCAGGAATTACAACACATTCGTATTGAAATAATAAATCACTTATGTATTTTGATATTCTCACAAAATGTTATTTATGCATTTAACCTGCTAAATTAGGTAAATTATCCGGAATAATTCTTTTTTGTGGATAAAATTTTTAACAATAAAACTTATTTATGAACACTTCTACACGAATTCTTTATCAGATAGTCAAAAGAAAATGAGATTGAATTTGTTAAAAAGTATTTATTCTAATTTGTTGAAACCCGTTGGATTTCCTGATATGGTTTTTACCTTTTTAACCAGGGATTCATCCTGTGATAGCAATGCTATTATTCCATGGGGTAAACCTGTGGCTATTCACGTTTAACCACTTCGTGGCTTGATATTGTGTGATATATTTCTCAAACTTTAAATTTCAAAATGTCCTCTGAAATATCAACACTATAGCTTTCATAATCTGTGAGTTCGACCTGAATAGAATAAGCATTCTCAAGCCATCTTAATTGTTCTAATGATTCGGCCTTTTCCAGCTTTGAGGGTTTAAGTTCACAAACAGATTTCAAAATATTTGATCGGTAAGCATAAATTCCAATATGTTTATAAAATTCTGAGTTATTAATCCAATCCTGTAAATCTTTTCCTCTAACATAAGGAATTGACGATCGACTGAAATAAATCGCTTTTTTATTTTCACCAAAAACTACTTTTACAACATTCGGATCAAATAAAACCTCAGCAGAAACAATTTTTTTCGCAAGTGTTGCAATCTGAACATTTTGATTTTCAAAACATGAAACCACCTTGTCAATTTGGGAAGGATTAATATAAGGCTCATCGCCCTGAATATTTACAACAATATCAGGCATATTTGTTTTGAACATTTTTTCAACAACTTCGTTACAACGCTCAGTGCCGCTTTTGTGAAATTCAGAAGTCATAACAACCTTGCCGTTGAATTCGTTTACATGATCTTTTATCCGATTATCATCGGTTGCCACAATAACTTCTGCAAGCATTTCCGATTTCAATGATTGCTCGTAAACACGTTGTATCATGGATTTACCATTAATAATTGCTAATGGTTTTCCGGGAAACCGACTTGAAGCGTAACGAGCAGGAATTATTCCAATTGCATGCATATCTTTACCTATTTTTAGTAAAAATCAAAAAAAAATTATGATTCATTCTTAATGCCATTTTACAATTAATTGTTTATATCAATGGGTTATGGTTAAGAAGCCGGAATTGTAAGGTGGTTAGGGTAAAGTGAACATATCCTTGACTTTTTCCCGATGGGTAAACATGCATCATTACCTTAACCTATTAACCAAACCGGCTTCCTTACTTTTACCTTTTAACTATTCATCTTACCAATAATTGACTTTTAAAATTAATTAATTTATCACTTTTGACAATTTTGATATATACGAATTAGAACAAACCATGAATTTGTGCATCAATTTTTTCAATTACCGTTCCCAAATCCTCAGGATTGTTTGTAAAATCAATATCATCAACATCAACAATCAGTAATTTACCGATTTCGTATCCTGATATCCAGGCTTCATACCTTTCATTCAGGCTTTTCAGATAGTCGAGGCGGATAGAGCTTTCATAATCACGCCCACGTTTTTGAATTTGTCTTACGAGTGTTGGAACTGTTGCCCTTAAATAAATAAGCAGATCGGGAGGCTGAACAAATTTACTCATTAATTCAAATAATGAAGAATAATTATTAAAATCTCTTGAAGTCATCAGGTTCATTGAGTGAAGATTAGGAGCAAAAATATATGCATCTTCGTAAATTGTACGATCCTGAATAACTGTTTTGCCACTTTCGCGAATATTAATTACCTGACGAAAGCGTGAATTGAGAAAATATACTTGCAGGTTAAACGACCATCTTTGCATATCTTCATAAAAATTATTCAAATAAGGATTTGTATCGACATCTTCATAATGTGCTTCCCATCCGAAATGTTTTGAAAGTAATTCGGTTAGGGTTGTTTTTCCCGAACCAATATTTCCTGCTAAGGCAATGTGCATATTATTTTTAATTTTTAATTTTTGGTATTATTCTGACTTTTCAATATTTCGTCAACATATTTTCTATTATTTGACAAACGTGGAATTTTATGCTGACCTCCTAATTTATTGTTTTTTTTCAACCAATTATAAAAAGTATTTCTCGGCATTGATTTTACTATCGGTTGACGGAGAACCATATTATGATATCGTTTGGCTTCATAATCCGAATTTAATGATTTTAAGGCATTATCAAATGTTTCAGTAAAAAAATCAAGGTTTTGTGGTTTAGTTTCAAATTCAATTAGCCATTCGTGGGCAGCATTTTCATTATCAATAAAATAAACCGGTGCTGCCGTATATTCGTTTATTATTGCTTTGGATTTTTTGCAGGCAATTGCAAGTGCTTTTTCGGCATTTTCAATTATAAGCTCTTCGCCCACAGCATTAATAAAATTCTTTGTACGTCCCGTAATTTTTATTCTGTAAGGATTTAATGAAGTAAAAACAATTGTATCACCAATTTTATAACGCCATAATCCTGCATTAGTTGAAATTACCAAAGCATAATTCATACCCATTTCAACTTCATGAAGCGATAATGTTTTAGTTCCTTCATTATCATAACTATCCATTGGAATAAATTCATAATAAATTCCATAATCGAGCATCAGTAAAAGTTCATCAGAATTAATTTGATCTTGAATTGCGAAAAATCCCTCAGAAGCAGTGTATGTTTCCATGTAATGCATTTTCGAAGATGGAATTAGACTCTTAAACTGTTCACGATAAGGGCTGAAATTTACGCCACCATGAAAAAATATTTCTAAATTTGGCCAGACTTCCGAAATATTGCTTTTTCCTGTTATCTCAAGGATACGCCTTAATAATAGTATTGTCCATGACGGCACACCCGAAAGACTTGTAACATTATGTGGAATAGTGGCTTGAGCCATTTTTTCAATCTTCGTTTCCCATTCATCCAACAAAGCAAGTCTGCGTTTTGGGACTCTGATAATTTCAGCCCAAACCGGCAAGTTCTGAATAAGAATTGCCGAAAGGTCTCCAACATAATAATCTTCGTTATTGATCTCATTAATTTTATGACTTCCTCCCATTACTAATCCTCTTCCATCAAAAAATCCGTCAGCAGGATAATTATTACAATAAATGGACAACATATCTTTTCCACCCTTAAAATGACATTCTTCAAGCGATTCAATGCTTACGGGAATAAATTTGCTTTTTCCATCGGTTGTTCCCGATGATTTGGCAAACCATTTAATTTCAGAGTTCCATAGAATATTTTGCTCTCCTTTTCGCAATCGGTCAATATATGGTTTTAAAGTTTCATAAGAACTCACAGGGAGCCTTTCCTTAAAGAGTGAAATATTTTTTATTGAAGAAAAACCGTATTTCTTTCCAAATTCAGTATTTTTTCCGCTTGCAATCAGCTTCTTAAACAGCTCGTTTTGAACTTCATGAGGGTATTTCATAAAAAGCTCAATTTGATGAAATCTCTTTTTTATCAACCACGAAATCACCGAATTTAATAAAGCCATTTTTTAACTTTCATTTATTTTTTGAAATTCAAAAGTACAATAAATTTCATTTTTGATATTCACATTTTTGTAGCTTTGTAAAAAAATATTTTAATGATCAGTTTTCCGAACTGCAAAATAAACCTTGGATTAAACATAACCGAACGGCGTTCAGATGGGTTTCACAACTTAGAAACAATGTTTTACCCTTTGAATCTATCTGATGTTCTTGAGATAATTAAATCCCCGGATGGGGTTTTTTCGTTTCAAACGGGAGGAATTAAAATACCTGGAAAAAATGAAGATAATTTATGCCGGAAAGCTTACGAAATGCTATGTAAAGATTTTCAAATTTCGCCCGTAAAAATTTATTTATATAAAAAAATCCCGATTGGTGCAGGCCTTGGCGGCGGGTCTTCCGATGCTGCCCACAGCATTTTATTATTAAATAAATTATTTGATTTAAAGTTATCAGCGGAAAAAATGGAGGATTATGCACGCAGTCTTGGAAGCGATTGTGCTTTTTTTATTAGAAACAAACCTGTGTTTGCCTGGGACAAAGGTGATAAGTTTAGTAAAATAAATATTAGTTTGAAAAATTATTTTTATGCAATTGTTAAACCTGAAATTCATATAAATACAGCTAACGCATACTCAGGTATCACACCGAATCCAAATAATAAACCGCTTATTAAAATAACTAAATCACCAATTGAAAAGTGGAAAAATGAGCTAACCAATGATTTTGAAAAACCAATTTTCAAACAATTCCCCGAAATTGAAAATATTAAAAGTAAGCTTTATGAAAAAGGGGCTGTTTATTCAGCTATGAGTGGTAGCGGTTCGGCTGTTTATGGAATTTTTGAAAATAAACCGGAAATAGAAGATTTCTTCCCTATGTGTATTTATTTTGTAGGGAGGTTTTGATAATGTTTTCGGTGATCGGTAATCGGTGATAAGTCATAGGTAATCAGTAATCGGTGATCAGTAATTGGTGAACAGTTGTTGACAGACTTTTAGTTTTGGAAAGCTTACTACCGACTGCCAATATTATTCTCTCAGATGCCATCCCTGTTAAGACTATTACAATTTTCTTAAGCGAATTTGAATATTGAATAATCAAAAAAACTATTTCGGTGCCATTTTTAGAAGAAAAAGGCCAAGAATAAGAAACAAAACATTAGGAACCCAGACAGCAATGAATGGGGATAAAGTTCCGGCAGTTGCAAAAACCGTAGATATTTGCATAAATAAAATAAAAGCAAAACTGATAGCGATTCCCAAGCCCAAGTGCATTCCAATTCCACCTCTGACTTTCCGGCTCGAAAGTGAAACCCCGATTATTGTTAAAATAATTGTTGCAAAAGGAAAAGACACTCTTTTGTATTTTTCAACTTCATAAAATTTAATGTTTTCCGCACCACGCAATTTTTCTTTATTAAAGAAGGTTCGGAGTTGAAAATAATCCATTGTTTTAATATCTTCAACATTTATAGTGAAATCCTTAGGAACCAAATTTAATGTTGTGTCAATTTCCTTTCCTTTTGTTATGGTCTCGTTTTTTCCATCAATTGTCCTGATATAATAATTTATTATTTTCCAGCGGTTTGAGAGACTATCCCAAACAATTTTATCAGCTATCAATTTATAATCCAAAACTCCATCTTTGAAATTTTCAATAGAAAACTTTCTTCCTATATTAGTGAAGTTATTAAAATTTTCAACATAATAAAACATTCCCGGACGAACTTGCATGTGAATATTCTGATCCTTTATAAGTCTACTGCTTTTCAGATACTTAATTTCAAAATCTCTTAGGTTAATGTTTGTTTTTGGAATAAGAAAATTTGTTAAATAAAATGACAAAAAAGCAATAAAAACCGCTGAAATCATGTATGGCCGCAAAAGACGCCAAAAACTAATTCCATTACTTAATATCGCAATAATTTCGGTATTCCGGGCAAGTTTTGATGTAAAAAAAATAACAGCAATAAATGTAAAAAGCGGACTGAATAGATTGATAAAAAATGGAAGAAAATTCGCATAATAAGAAAAAATTATTTCACTTAAAGGAGCTTTTTTTTCGATAAAATCATCAACTTTTTCAGAAATATCAAATATTACAATAATAATTGAAAGTAATGCGATTGCATAGAAAAATGTTCCGAGAAACTTTTTGATAATATAAATATCTATTTTTTTTATCATCTTACAGACTTCAGCTAAGTATTGCCGCTAAATTAACATTTTTATTATAATTATTAAATGGTTATATGGTTAAATGGTTACATTGTTGTGATTTGCAATTTATAGGTCTGCCATTTCCTTATGTTACAACCTTTGAGAAAAAGTTTTAATTGCACCGGATTTCCATTCCGAAAAAATACCGTCAATAATTTTCTTCCTCGCTTCCCCAACCATCCATAAGTAAAAACCTAAATTATGAACACTTGCAATCATTGCTCCAAGCATTTCACCGGAAGCAAACAAATGTCTTAGATAAGCTTTTGTGTAACTGGTATCGACAAATGTTTCGCCATTTTCTTCGATGAGCGAGAAATCATTTTTCCACTTTTCGTTTTTAATATTAATTAATCCATTTTTTGTAAACAACATTCCGTTTCTTCCGTTTCTGGTCGGCATAACACAATCGAACATATCAACACCCAAAGCTATGCTTTCCAGAATATTTGCCGGCGTTCCGACACCCATTAAATATCGGGGCTTTTCGGCAGGAAGAATATTACAAACTAATTCGGTAATTTCATACATTATTTCATGGGGTTCACCAACTGACAAACCTCCGATAGCATTTCCTTCTGCTCCAAAAGAAGCAATAGTTTCGGCTGATTGTTTTCGTAAATCCCGAAATGTACTTCCCTGAACTATTGGGAATAATGCTTGATGATAACCATATTTATCACTTGTTTCATTATATCTGTCAAAACAACGTTTTAACCAATTGTGAGTGATATTCATAGAATTTTTTGCATACTCATATTCGCAGGGATAAGGTGTGCATTCATCAAAAGCCATAATAATGTCAGCACCAATACTACGCTCAATATCAATGACATTTTCGGGAGAAAAAAGATGTCGTGAACCATCAATATGGGATTGGAAAACTACCCCATCTTCTGTTAGTTTTCGCGTTCCTGATAATGAATAAACCTGATAACCACCACTATCGGTCAAAATAGGCCTGTCCCAATTAATAAATTTATGTAAACCTCCGGCTTCTTCAATTATTTTTATCCCCGGACGCAAATATAAATGATATGTATTGCCTAAAATTATTTGTGCATTTACTTCATTTTTCAAATCTCGTGCATAAACAGCTTTAACCGTTCCTGCCGTTCCAACAGGCATAAATATGGGCGTTTTAATTTCTCCATGATCGGTTTTGATCACTCCTGCCCGTGCTTTCGACACAGTTTCTTTACTAATTATTTTAAAATCCATTTTATGTTAAAAAAATTTTTCAAAGATAGGTTTTAATAGCAAAGATTGAATAGTTTTGTAATTTCAAATTTATCATTATAAATTATATTGAATGACAAATAATATATTTATTTTTGTAATATTTATAATATTTTCACTTAGTGCTTTAATTCAGCTAATATATTATTGGTTGATTTACGGAGGTTTTGCTTTTTATAAGAAAAAACAAATACCCGGTTCAGATCAGGCAGTTTCGGTGGTGATTTCTGCCCGCAACGAATATCTAAACCTTAAAAAAAACCTCCCATTATTACTTGAACAGGATTATCCCAATTTTGAAGTTGTGGTTGTAAATGATTCTTCGACTGATGATAGTGACGATTTATTGAATGATTTTTGCAAAAAATACGATAATCTTAAATTTGTTAAATTTAAAGAAAATCTTAATTTTTTTTCAGGGAAAAAATTCCCGCTTTCACTTGGAATTAAATCTGCAAAAAACGAATTGATAATTTTAACCGATGCCGATTGCAGGCCAAAAAGCCAAAAATGGATCAGTTCAATAGAAGCAAATTTCTTGAACAATAAAGCAATTGTTCTTGCTTACGGCAGCTACGAAATAAGAAAGGGTTTGTTAAATAAAATAATCAGGTTCGATACCATACAAATTGCTATTCAGTATTTTTCGTTTGCAATAATTGGAAAACCATATATGGGAGTCGGAAGAAACCTTGCCTATCGCAAATCATTGTTTTACAAAAACAAAGGATTTATTTCGCATTATAAGATCAATTCGGGTGATGATGACCTTTTTATTAATAGTGTAGCTAATAAACAAAACACATCGGTTGAATTCCGTCCTGAGAGCCATACAATTTCTGTTCCTGAAACATCTTTTTCGAGATGGATAAAACAAAAAAGGAGGCATTTATTAACAGGAAAATATTATAAAGCAAAATTCAAAATTCTATTAGGTGGTTTTTCTCTTTCGCAAGGGCTTTTCTATTTGACTTTTATTTTTCTTCTTGCGAATTCGTATAATATTTTCATCATTTTGTCAGTTTATGTTCTAAGATTAATAAGTCAATTATTTATCATGAAAAAAAGTTGTAATCAATTGGACGAAAAAGGCTTACTATGGTTAAGTCCGATTTTTGAAATATTTTTTATGTTACTGATACCTTTTTGTAGTTTTACAAATATTTTTATTAAGCAAAAAAAATGGAAATAATTTCACATCTATCGCCAAAAGCACAAAGAGATTATCATTTAGTTCAGTCGGCATTGAAAACAGGCGATCAGAAAGCCTTTGCCGAACTACTGAATTATTACAGAGACCCCATTTATTTTTCGCTTCTAAAAAAAACCAACAACCCGCTTGATTCCGAAGACCTTACGATTGAAGCTTTTGGCAAAGCATTTAAAAATCTTCATCAATATACAACTGATTATGCTTTCAGTACATGGTTGTTTTCAATTGCTTCAAATAATTGTATTGATTTTTTACGAAGAAAAAAAAGAAATTCTTTTCAAAATGATCATCATAAAGATAATGATCATCATTTCATTCTAACAAAAAATATCAAATCCGAATTACCCGATCCTGAGGAAAAAATTATAATAAAACAAAAAATCAAGATGATGAGAGAGATTGTTGAAAAACTTAAACCTCATTATCGTAAACTAATAGAGTTAAGGTATTTTAATGAATTGTCTTATGATGAAATTTCAAAAGAATTAAATCTTCCTCTCGGAACCGTTAAAGCCCAATTATTTAGATCAAGAGAATTTCTTTATAATATTATGAAAAACATTAAAGAAAAAATTTAGCAATAAAAAAATAATTTCAAATGAATATAAATAATTTCAAAAAAGCTGTCATACAGGGCATTCCCGATGATTTGCCAAAATCAAAACCTTACGACACTACAATAAGTCATGCTCCTGTAAGAAAAGACATTTTAAACGAAAAAGAGAAAAAATTAGCTTTACGAAATGCCCTCAGATATTTCGATGCTAAGCATCATAAAGTTTTAGCACCTGAATTTGCCGAAGAATTAAAAAAATATGGTAGAATTTATATGTATCGCTTCAGGCCGGATTATAAAATCTCTGCAAGGAAAATTGATGATTATCCTCACAAATCAAAACAGGCTGCAGCCATAATGTTGATGTTAAGCAATAACCTCGATGATGCAGTTGCACAACATCCACACGAATTAATTACTTATGGCGGAAATGGTGCGGTGTTTCAAAATTGGGCCCAATATTTATTGACAATGAAATATCTTGCCGAGATGACTGACGATCAGACTTTGGTAATGTATTCGGGACATCCAATGGGTTTATTCCCATCGCATAAAGATGCACCCCGTGTTGTAATTACAAATGGTTTGGTGATCCCTAACTATTCAAAACCTGATGATTGGGAAAAATTTAACGCACTCGGAGTTTCGCAATACGGACAAATGACTGCCGGCTCATTTATGTACATCGGGCCTCAGGGAATTGTTCACGGAACAACTATTACAATTTTAAATGCCGGAAGAAAATTACAAGATGGTGAAAACGGACTTGGTGGGAAATTGTATGTAACTTCCGGACTTGGAGGGATGTCGGGAGCACAACCAAAAGCAACTGTCATAGCCGGAGCAATTTGTGTTATTGCCGAAGTAAATCCGAAAGCATTAGAAAAACGGCATTCACAAGGCTGGGTTGATGAAGTTTACACAGATTTGGATGAATTAATTATACGACTTGAAAAGGCAAGAAAAAATAAAGAGGCAGTTTCATTAGCCTACCAGGGAAATATTGTTGAAATTTGGGAAAAGTTTGCCGATGAAAATATTAAAGTAGAACTTGGTTCTGATCAAACATCGTTGCATAATCCCTGGTCCGGTGGATATTATCCGGTTGGATTAAGTTTTGAAGAAGCAAATAAAATGATGGTTGAAGATCCTAAGCAATTTAAAAAGGAAGTTCAAAAGTCACTTATCCGACAGGTTAATGCAATCAATCGCCTCACCGAAAATGGAATGTATTTCTGGGATTACGGAAACGCGTTTTTATTAGAATCAAGCCGCGCTGGAGCCGATATAATGAAGGATGACGGAACTTTCAGATATTCTTCTTATGTTGAAGATATTATGGGGCCAATGTGTTTTGATTTCGGATTTGGGCCTTTCCGTTGGGTTTGTACAAGTTCAAAACCTGAAGACCTTGCAACCACCGATAAAATTGCAGCCGAAATTCTTGAAAATATGTTGAAAAATTCGCCTGATGAAATAAAACAACAAATAAGTGATAATTTATTATGGGTAAAAACTGCCGCCGAAAATAAATTAGTAGTTGGTTCACAGGCACGAATACTTTATGCTGATTGCGAAGGCCGTACCCGAATCGCCGAAGCTTTTAATAAAGCTGTGAAAGAAGGAAGAATTTCTGCTCCTGTTGTTTTGGGCCGCGACCACCATGATGTTTCGGGCACTGATTCACCTTATCGCGAAACTGCAAATATTTATGACGGCTCAAGTTTTACAGCCGATATGGCAATTCAAAATGTGATCGGCGACTCCTTTAGGGGAGCTACCTGGGTTTCAATCCATAATGGAGGCGGAGTAGGATGGGGAGAAGTAATTAACGGTGGATTTGGAATGCTTCTTGACGGCTCGGAAGATTCCGACCGAAGATTAAAATCAATGCTTTACTGGGATGTAAATAACGGTATTGCACGCCGAAGCTGGGCACGAAACAAAGAAGCTGTTTTTTCAATAAAACGTGCAATGAAATCAGAACCAAAACTTAAGGTAACTCTGCCAAATATTGCTGATGATGATATTATAAATGATTGTTTTTAAATCCGAATTATATCCAAAATAAAAGGAATGATTATTTAAACTTCGAATAATATAAACGAAAATAAAATTGCAAGATACAAAAAAAGCTCTCCAATAATTGAAGAGCTTGAAAATTTGCGGTCTGGACGAGACTCGAACTCGCGACCTCCTGCGTGACAGGCAGGCATTCTAACCGACTGAACTACCAGACCAATATTTTTAGAACGTTTTCCTTTAAAAAAGGAGTGCAAAAGTAAATATTATTTTTATTCTACCAAAGAAAAAATGATTTTTTTTTAAATAAATCCCATTTGGGATTGAAATTTTTTACTTTTCCGTAAATATTGAGAATTGAATTGTAATACATTGAAACACCCAACACCTCACACACAAACTCTTATCTGCTAAAATCTAAAGAAAAATAAACCGGAAGATGGTCACTATAACCACCATAATAATGCCTGCCCTGAGTTCGGTTCGGTCGAAATTCTCCTTCTTTAGTTTTAAATAAAATCCATTCGGGATTGAAAATTTCTACTTCGCCACAGATCAATTTTTCTTCAATTAAATTTGATGAAACGATTATCTGATCAAACATATCCCAGTCTTTATAAAAAAGTGTTCCTTCCCCGTTAGAATACTTTTCAAATAGAAGGTTATTCAAAGCAGCCTGTTTGAGAGGTTTTTCAGCCTTTAGTATATCATAAACACTTTCATTATCAGGATTATCATTTAAATCACCCAAAATTATAATGTTTGCATACTTATCGTTTTTCAACAATGAATCCGAATACTTTTTCAAAATAGAAGCCGTAAACAATCTCATTGGTTTCGATTTTTCTTTTCCACCCCAGCGTGAAGACCAATGATTCACAAAAATATGTAAAACTTCTCCACCATCAGTATTTCCTTTTACATAAAGAATATCTCTGGTTTTTTCTTCCTTTTTAAAAGGAAAAACAATTTCTATTGCTTTCTGATATTGAGGAAAAAAATACTTTTCTCGGTAAATCATAGCAACATCAATTCCTCTTTCATCAGGGCTTTCATAATGAACTATTTTATAATTTCCATTTTTTAAATCCCCCGTATTTATTAAATCCCGGATCACTTCAATATTTTCAACTTCCGAAAGACCAATAATTGCCGGTAAATTATTACTATCAATACTTGAAAGAACCTTTGAAATGTTTTCAAGTTTATGAAAAAACTTTTCAGAATTCCATTTATTTCTTCCATCAGGCAGAAAATCCTTATCATTTTTCAAAGGATCATCAATTGTATCAAATAAGTTTTCAACATTATAGAAAACGATATCAGCTTTATAGTTTTCATTTCTTTTACAATTTGCAAGAAAAAATATTGCTATTAAAAATGAAATAAATGTAGTTGTTTTAATGAATTTCATCTGTTTATATTTGTGTAACCGGTTTGTATTTAATTATTTGGGTTTTGAGAAATCGGAAATTAGAAATTAGAAATTGGAAAATTGATTGTTCCTGAATTTCCAATTTCCAATTTCATTATATAATCTCTTCTTGTATGTCAAAATTTATCTGTTATGAATATTTCATGATATTAGGTTCCTAAAACTTCTCCTTCTTCAACTTCGTAATTATCCTTCTTTCTTTTTTTGTTGGCCTGCCGCTACCATGGTCGCGGTATTCTGTTTTCATTTCATGTTGTAATTTTAGCTTCTCATATTCTTCGGCGGGTGTAAGGTCTTCATAATTTTCGATTGCAAGTTTAGCTGAAACACGATTTTTTATCAAACCTTTGACTTTTATTGTTTTTAATAATTGTCCGATTTGAATACTAATAATATCATCGAATTTGACTTCGCGGGAGGCTTTAACATTATTTCCGTCAATTTTTATTTTTCCGGCCTTACAGGCTTGTGAAGCAAGGCTACGGGTTTTGAAAACCCTGATTGCCCATAACCATTTATCAATTCTGATACTGTTTTCCATTATTTCTCTCTGAAATAAATCTGAATCGGAACACCTGTAAAATCAAAGAGTTCCCGAAGTTTGTTTTCTAAAAATCTTTTATAGGGATCTTTAACATATTTAGGATGATTACAGAAAAAAGCAAATGCCGGAAAACTCGTTTTCAGTTGAGTAACATATTTTATTCTAATATATTTACCTTTTAATGCCGGAGGTGGTGTTTCCTGAATTATAGGAAGCATCAAATCGTTAAGTTTTGAAGTTGTAATTCTTATCGATCGTTTCTTGTAAACATCGCGTGCAATTTCAAGAGTCTTAATAATTCTTTGTTTTGTTTTCACAGAAGTAAAAACTATTGGGACATCAGAAAATGGAGCAATTTGTTGTCTTATTCGTTCTTCAAATTCTTTATGAGTATTTGTTTCTTTATCAACTAAATCCCATTTATTTACAACAATCACAATACCTTTTCTGTTTTTTTCGGCAAGATGAAAAATGTTTTGATCCTGAGATTCGAAACCCTGAGTGGCATCTATAAGAATAAGACAAATATCGCTGTTTTCGATAGCTCTGATAGAACGCATTACCGAATAAAATTCAATGTTTTCAGATACTTTTGATTTTTTTCTCAATCCGGCTGTATCAACAAAAAGAAATCGAAACCCATAACTATTATATGGTGTATAAATTGAATCTCGCGTGGTTCCGGCAATGGGAGTTACAATATTTCTATCGGTTCCAATTAATGTATTAATTAATGATGATTTTCCGACATTTGGCCGGCCCACAACTGCAAACTTAGGCAAATCAGGTACTTCCTCTTCTTCGATTTGAGAAAATTCCTTAACAACATCGTCTAATAATTCACCTGTTCCGCTACCAGAAATTGACGAAATGCAATAAACATCTCCAAGTCCCAGGCTGTAAAATTCGGAGGCATCACCAATTTTTGCTGAAGTATCAACTTTGTTGGCAACCAAAAAAACTTTTTTATCGCTCTTCCTAAGAAGATTTGCAACATCTTCATCAAGAGCAGAAAGCCCTTCTTGTACATCCACAATAAAAACAATTAAATCGGCTTCTTCGATGGCAAGAATAACCTGTTTTCTGATTTCTTCTTCAAAAACATCATCCGAGCCAACAACATAGCCACCCGTATCAATAATCGAAAAATCAATTCCGTTCCAATCGGATTTACCATAATGCCGGTCGCGTGTAACACCGCTTGTTTCTTCAACTATTGCCTGACGTGTTTTTATCATCCTGTTGAAAAATGTCGATTTCCCAACATTCGGCCTTCCAACTATTGCTAAAATATTCCCCATTGTATTTTTTCTGCAAATTTAATTAATATAGCCAAATCTCTTTAATTGAATTTCTTTATTTCTCCAATCTTTCAATACCTTGACGCTCAATTCGAGATAAACTTTTTTATCAACAAATTCTTCAATATCCAAACGAGCTTCCGTTCCAACTTTCTTAATAGAATTTCCTTTATGCCCGATTATTATAGCCTTTTGAGATTCACGACTTACATAAATCGTTGATTTAATTTTAATTAAATTTTCGGTTTCTTTATATTCCTCAATTTTTATCTCAACCGAATAAGGAATTTCTTTTTGATAATTTACAAGGATTTTTTCACGAATTATTTCAGAAACAAAAAAGCGAATAGTTTTATCGGTTAATTCATCTTTTGGAAAATAAGCATCAGCTTCCGGAAGATTTTCAACAATTTTTTCAAGAACCTTTTCCAAATTAAACTTTTTAAGAGCCGAGACAGGAATTATTTCGGCATTTTTGAGTTTAGATTTCCAATATTCCATTTTTTCGACTACTTTTTTTTGATCGGAAAGGTCTATTTTATTAATCAAAAGTATCACCGGAATTTTCGAGTTGACTAGTTTTTTTATAATTTCTTCGTTTTTAAAATCCTCGTTTATTTCTGTAACGAAAAGGATTTCATCGGCATCAACAAATGCACTGTCAACAAATTTCATCATCGACTCTTGTAATTTATATTTTGGGTCAATAATGCCAGGTGTATCGGAATAGACAATCTGAAAATCTTCACCGTTTACAATTCCCATAATTCTGTGCCTTGTTGTTTGTGCTTTTGAGGTTATTATAGAAAGTTTTTCACCAACCAATGCATTCATGATTGTTGATTTCCCGACATTTGGGTTTCCAATAATATTAACAAATCCTGCTTTATGCTTCATAAAAAATAATTTTAAAATAAATTTGGTTAGCAAAGAAACAAAATATATCTTTGCACCCGCAAAATGCGAAAAAATATATTGTGGGGTGGAGCAGTGGTAGCTCGGGCATACGCCAGGTCGTTGGTTCATCTAAGAATAAATAGTTCATTGAAGAAATTAAGATTTAATTAAAAATATATTGCTGGGTGGAGTAGTGGTAGCTCGGGCATACGCCAGGTCGTTGGTTCATCTAAATAGAAATAGTTCATTGAAGAAATTAAGATTTAATTGAAAATATATTGCGGGGTGGAGCAGTGGTAGCTCGGGCATACGCCAGGTCGTTGGTTCATCCGAATAAAAATAGTTCATTGAAGAAATTAAGATTTAATTAAAAATATATTGCGGGGTGGAGCAGTGGTAGCTCGGGCATACGCCAGGTCGTTGGTTCATCTAAATAGAAATAGTTCATTGAAGAAATTAAGATTTAATTAAAAATATATTGCGGGGTGGAGCAGTGGTAGCTCGTTGGGCTCATAACCCAAAGGTCGTCGGTTCGAATCCGGCCCCCGCTACTAAAGCCTCAATTTTGGGGCTTTTTTTATTTGTGTTTGATTTTTTGGGGACAGTGGTAGTTCGGGCGTACGCCAGGTCGTCGGTTCTCCCGATAAAAATCGGGACGGCCCCGCTACTAAAACCTCAAAACAGAGGTTCATTTTTGTTTAAAACATTTTCTGTTATGCATTTTGTTTACATCCTTTATTCTCTGAAAGACCACCGTTTATATAAAGGTGCAACTGCAAATTTGCAAAAACGTTTGATTAAGCACAATTCCGGTGGCAGCACTTCAACTGCAAAAAGGAAACCTTTTGTTTTGATACACATTGAACAATTTGAGGATAAGACAAAAGCTTTAAAACGTGAATTATTCCTGAAAACACTTGAAGGTGGTTCACAACTAAAATTATATTTACAGAAGCAGAATATTCTTGATGAAAAAGGGCGATTGACTTTCGAGAAGTGGTAGCTCGGGCGTACGCCAGGTCGTCGGTTCGAATCCGGCCCCCGCTACTAAGTAAATAAAGGGAAAGCCGACACGAAAGAGTCGGCTTTTTTATTTTTAGGTACAACATAGGTAAAACCTTTTCTATTATGCATTTTGTTTACGTCCTATATTCTCTGAAAGACCATCGTTTATACAAAGGTGCAACTGCAAATATTCAAAAACGTTTGATTAAGCACAATTCCGGTGGCAGCACTTCAACTGCAAAAAGGAAACCTTTTGTTTTGATACACATTGAACAATTTGAAGATAAAACACAAGCCTTAAAAAAAGAATTATTCCTGAAAACCCCTGAAGGTGGTTCACAACTAAAAATATATTTACAGAAGCAGCATATTCTTGATGAAAAAGGGCGATTGACTTTTGGGAAGTAGTAGCTCGGGCGTACGCCAGGTCGTCGGTTCGAATCCGGCCCCCGCTACTAATGCCTCAATTTTGGGGCTTTTTTTATTTGTGTTTGATTTTTAGAAGGCAGTGGTAGCTCGGCGTACACCAGGTCGTCGGT
>Ga0233437_1003051_pt1 | contig 23073 bp, 22 predicted proteins | sample SI_122_August201_FD_182714 | JGI IMG/M metagenome (GOLD analysis project Ga0233437, IMG submission 182714) | Seawater microbial communities from Saanich Inlet, British Columbia, Canada - SI_122_August2016_200_MG | ecosystem: Environmental > Aquatic > Marine > Inlet | place: Canada: British...
TTCTCGGCATGGGTCGTCTAACAGCGTATATCTGGCTCAGTCGTTGCTCTCCCTCGACCCATATTGCTCATGAGAGCATGATAGAATCATGTTATCTCATGGCAACATCAGATATACGCGAACGTTAGGCTAAATATTTACTTTCATCTCATCTCTCCCTCTGCACATTTGACTTGCCAACTCAACTTGCTATACTCAACTCATGCAATACCGAGTCCTCAATCAGATCACAGTTAGTGGCCAGGCACTCCTAGATAACTACCAATATTTCCAGTCCCAGTCTCCCAGCTGCGCCATCGCTCCAGTACTCAAGGCCAATGCCTATGGGCACGGCCTGACAGAGATTGGTAACTTCGTTGATAATCAACTTCCTGACGCTCCCTTTATCTGTGTCGACTCACTCTACGAAGCATACGAACTCAGTAGGGTAGGGGTCAAAAAAGACATCTTCATCATGGGTTACACTTTTCCCGAAAACTTCCGAGTCATGAAAAAGCTCCCTTTCATCTTCTCAGTCTGGGATCTCGACTCACTCCACGCACTAGCTAAATATCAGCCACACGCGAGAGTCCACCTCAAACTCAACACAGGCATGAACAGGCTAGGTATCACCCCTGATCAGATTGATAATTTTACCCAGGCGCTCAAAAAAACTTCACTCAAAGTCGAGGGAGTATACTCACACCTCGCTCGTGCCGATGAGCCTGGGAACAGAACTCCTAACAACCAGCTCAAACAGTTCTTACAGATGGTGAGAGAGCTCGAGGAGAGTGGCCTCTCTTTTCAGTGGAAACATCTCGCCGCCACCGCCGGTGCCACCATCATCACACATCCCTCACTCAATCTAGTCAGACTCGGACTCGGATTCTACGGTTACTCACCCTTCGGCCCACACTCAAAAGAGGGTAGGGCACAAAGAGAGAATCTCACCCCCGCACTCACCCTCACCTCCCACGTCAGTCATCTAATTAATCTCAAGCCAGGAGATCAGGTAGGATACGGCGGCACCTACCAGGCCAAGCAGAACGAGATCATCGCCACCTTGCCACTTGGATATCACGAGGGTATTTCACGGGCCTTGAGCAACAAAGGGGTCTTCACACTCACAGACGGTACTCCTTGTCCAGTCGTAGGACGAGTCAGCATGAACATGACCACGATCAAGATACCTCGCACTACGACCGCGAGGGTAGGGGACCCAGTCACCGTCATCACACCAGATTATCAGGCGAAAAACTCTCTCTACCAGCACGCCACATTCACTAACTCCATCCCCTATACTGTTCTTACTAGCTTACATAGTTCAATTAGAAGGAGGGTCGCATGACAAAACTAAGAGTCGCCGTTATCTACGGAGGGATAAGCCCAGAACACGAAGTCTCTATTATCACCGGAGTCCAGGCTATGGCCTCGATGCCAACCAAGTTTGAGGTGATCCCTCTTTATGTCACCAAATCAGGTGACATCCTCACTGGCAACTACCTCCTCTCCATTGACTCTTACAAAGATCTCTCGCTACTTGAAAAAAAGGCAGAACAAATATCCCTACCTTACTCTCCCAATTCAATTACCCTAACTCCCACCAAAGCTTCACTAATTAAGAAAAGATCTAAGCCGTTTGACGTCATCTTCCCATGTTTCCACGGCGGGGTAGGGGAGGGTGGCTGGATCCAGGGTCTAGCCGAGTTCTACCAGATCCCGCTTGTCGGCACTGGTCTCACCGGCGCTGCTCTTGGCATGGACAAAGTAGTCATGAAAACAGCCTTTGACGGCGCCAACATCCAACAAGCTCCATATATCTGGTTCTACCGCCAAGACTGGTACAGCAAGCAAGCAACTTTCGTCAAAGAAATCACTACTCATCTTAAGTACCCTATTTTTGTCAAACCTAGTCGTGGCGGATCCAGTATTGGGACCACTCGCGTGAGTACCAAAGTCGAGCTAATCCAAGCAATCGACCTCGCTGCCGCGATGGATACCAGAATCGTAGTAGAAGAGGGGATTACCGACGCACGCGAGATCAATATCTCTGTTATGGGTAACGCCGGATCAGATCTAGAGTGCTCAGTCTGCGAAGAAGTCTTTCATGAAGGCTCTGAGTTTCTAGATTTCAAGGACAAATACATGCCTGCGCAGGCAGGTCTCGCAAGTGAGGGAATGGCCAGTACCGACCGCATAATCCCAGCTAAGATCAGCAAGTCCATCAAAGAGAAAATCCAAGAAACCAGCAAGCTAATCTTCAATCTCCTTGACTGTGCTGGTCTCGTTCGTCTAGATTTCTTAGTCAAGGGTAAAGATATCTACTGCATCGAGATCAACACTATCCCAGGATCCCTGAGTTTCTATATCTGGAACAAATCAGGTTATTCTTACAAGAAGCTACTTGGACATCTAGTAGATCTTGCTATGATCAAGCACAAAGAAACTCAAAAAACCGTTACCGAGTTCAACTCTCCGATCCTCACAAGTATCTCTCAAGGGGGCAAGCTCGGCAGCAAACTGGGCTAGTAGTTCTCAGGCACGTCATTCTCCAGTAGAACCAGCGGCTCTTTATCTAACTTCATCTTCTTAATAATCTGGATGAACTCCATTGTCTTTTTGATATAGATGATCTTTACCTTACCCGCTATCCCTCGCTCTAGACCTCTTGTTCGCTCATTTTTTCCCACCAAAATCACCATGTCAGCATTCCCCATAATCTCCTTACCCAATTTTTCATGAATTTGTTTACTTTCTCTCCCTAACTCCACTAATCCAGGGGTCACAAGGATTCGATAGTATTCTTTTTGCTTTCCAAGATGTCTCACTGCATCAGAAAAACCTCGATCATTACTACTATACGAATCATCAATCACCCTCATTCCATACCTATCAGTTGTCATCTCGAATCTACTTCGCACTGGTCTGATTTTTGCTTGCATAATACTTTTTTTACTCATCCCAACTACTCTCGCAATCTTTCGCCCACCATTCAAGTTGATCTCTTCTCTCCCATCTCCCTCATACCAGACTCGTTTATTAATAATCTTCTCAACTACTTCGCGCACCACTTCATCAGATCCATTAGCAACTAACTTCCCACCATTTTCCTGCATATACTCAGCTATCTCTCCTTTGGCTTTCTTGATATTCTCATATGATCCAAATCTCTCGAGATGCTGCCTCGCTATCCCCGTCAAGACTCCCACATCTGGTTGCACCATTCTCGCAAGCTCTGCAATATCACCTCTTTGATACGCCCCCATCTCAACCAAAAATATCTCAGTCTTGTCATCAACCTCCCAATATAAGCACTTCGCTATTCCTAAGACTGTATTGTAGCTCTCTGGAGTTGAGACAACTCGGTACTTGGTTCGCAATATTTCATAAGCATTATGTTTTACAGACGTCTTGCCATATGATCCAACAATTCCCACCACTCTCAAACCATTATTTCTTAGTCCCTGCAATCTTCCACGCACCCACCGCCAGACCAATTTCTCAACCATTCTTACAATTCCTCCAATCAGTATATTAGCACCCACCACCCCCAACAACGCAGATAGTTTTGCAGTCAGCCTCATTCTCCCAGTCCACTTCATCCTCCTTACCAAGTCTTGATTTTCATTTCCTTGACGCTTCTCCAGATATCTTTTCGTATCATACTGCTCTATTTGTAAGAGAGCCAATTGGTATTTTCGTCTCTGACTTATCATTATATTGACTCCTGTAGGATTGCTAGTAGTTGAGGGTAGTGGCTCAGGTGTGGATCATGCCCAGCTCCCCAGACTAATCTCACTCGATTCTTATCAAGTAATCTACGATAAACTCGAACTAAAGATAACGGCAATATATTGTCATTCTCCCCCCAAATCACCACCACTGGGCATCTAATTTTGGATAAACATGACCGCAGATCATTACCCACCACCACACGATACAACAGATCTCTCTTGCCAGACTGTTGATAATCCTCATCCATCGCTCCTCGCACCAACTTTCTCCTCATCCTAATTGGGACCCAAAAAAACATTTTTGACACAACATACAACACCAGTCTCTTGAGAGAAAAACTCTTCACCCCAGCAGGATCTACCAGCACCAACTTTTCTACATCGACTCTCGAATTAGGCTGAGCCATCAATACTCCCACTCTACCTCCCAGTGAATGCCCAATCAATATTAGTTTCTTAAGCTTGAGGTACTGACAGAACTTAATCACCAGCTCTGTATATTCTTCCATATTATTGACCTGAGAGGGTAGGGTGCTACCCCCAAACCCAGGCAAATCAAGTAGATAGACTTCTCGCTCTTTTGATAATTCTTTACCAATCGCAAGCCACTCTTCCTTGCTTCTCCCCCAACCATGCATTATCAGTATTGGCGTTGCACCCTGACTTCCCAATTTTTCATAAGAGTAAATCTGATTCCTAATAGCTATTTGACTCATACTCTCATTATAACCTGATCGATGCTATACTTGCCCCTCACTAATTAACTAACAGGAGGTATATACATGTTAACCATCGGCACCCAGATTCCAGATCTTACTCTCGAAGCATATCACAAAAGCAAATTAACTCAGGTCAAGCTATCCGACCACAAAGGTAAGTGGCTAGTCCTCCTTTTTTATCCCGCCGACTTCACCTTCGTCTGTCCCACCGAGCTCGAAGAAGCCGCCGAGCACTATACTGAGTTCACCAAACTAGATGCAGAGGTCATGAGCATTAGCACCGACACTGCCTTCGTTCACAAAGCATGGCATGATCACTCCAAGGCAATAGGCAAGATCAAATATCCCATGCTCGCTGACCCATCTGGCGTCATGTGCAGAGAGTTTGGCACCTATATAGAAGGGGAGGGACTCTCTCTCAGAGCCAGCTTTATCATCAACCCAGAGCAAGAAGTAGTTGCAATGGACATCCACGACAACAGTATTGGTCGCAACACTACCGAAATTCTTAGGAAACTACAAGCTGCCAAATTCGTCTACGACAACGACGGGGCAGTAGTCTGTCCTGCCAGCTGGCATCCAGGTGACAAAACTCTCACTCCCGGAGTAGACCTCGTCGGCAAAATCTAATTAGCTAACTTCTTCCAATATCTTGCAACTTCTTACAACATATTATAATATTAGCTAATGAACAGTTCCAATCATGCCTCACTCCAACGCCAGCTCAAACAGCTAGAGCAAGAAGATCAGCTCCTCCCCAGAAGAAAAGAGATTCTTAACATCATTCGAGATCACTCACCATGCAGCTTTGACAAGATCCATCGCCGCTTCCACTCCACACCTACCAGCACCATCCACTACGATCTCCAGCAACTCCAGAAGGTAGGGCTGATCAAAAAACTCGGCGCCACCAGGGGAGCACTTTATACAATTTAGCTTTTCTCATTCCCTGAGTGATACTTATCGTGGATTCCTTTTAGCTGCGGATTGGTCACATGGGTATAGATCTGAGTCGTTGAGATCGACTTATGCCCCAGCATCTCCTGCACCTCACGTAGCCCCGCACCAGATGACAAAAGGTCCGTGGCAAATGAGTTATGACTCACGAATCCATCAGTAATCAGATTATGCGTCCCAGGGACGTAGAAGTCATACACAGAGTGCTGTGCTGACCCCATTTTCTTCTTACTTCTTACCTTCATCCACTTGTAAATCTTCGAATCAGCAATCGCCAGATATTTTTCTTTTTCCTTCTTAGTAATCACATCTAACTCCTCAAATCCTTTTATCAAGGCGACAAAAGTCTTTTTCTGTGGCACTAATCGCCCTTCCTGATATCTTGTTAGATCTTTTATTTTATACTTACCAAAATATGTACTATAGCTCACCCCCATCTTCTTTGCTCGAGAGAGCAGAGCACCAATCACATCTCCGTAAGGTAATTTTTGAGAGAATCGTCCCCCCCTCCACTCCATCTTCTTTTTAAGCGTCGGAATATATTGATAAAAAAGATTTTTGCTTTCCCCCTTAGTCACCACCAACTCCGACATAGTGCCAGTAAACTCATTGCCTTGAGGTAGTTTCGCTGTCCTAGTACGCGTCAAAAAATGCGCATCAACCCCAAAGTGTAACAACAACATCTGAACATCCTTCAACAGCTCATTCGATGTTGAGAATAGTCTAGGAGCACTCGACAACCCATCTGCATCATACAGTCCCGCCACAAACTCCGCCATCTCAAGAGTTGTTGCTTGATATAGTGCTCTTGGCACTCTTTTAGATCTCGCAGTTTCCCCAAAAGTTCCTATCTCATGTAACATTTTCACGAGCTCATTGTCATAATAGTGCAGAGTCCATGAGTTACTTAGCTTGTTACGCCGTATCTTTGCTTTCTTGCCATACAACTCACTAATTAACTCAGCGTAATACTCAAGAATCTTCTTATCCTTATCAAACAACGCAACTGCTCTATTTGACTTGCTCACAATCCCATCACCTATTGCATATCCCATCAGTCGCCACAACCTCGGATCCAGTCTCTCGACTCCCTGATGTGGTATCTTCTGCACCCCAAGAAGATAATCGCCTACCACTACATCACTTGCCAACCTCTCCACGATCACTCCCTTGCGTAACCCAAACAACCTGTGTTCTCCAGAACACCTAATCTCATACCCACCTGCAAATATTTTATATAGATATGTCAGGTGGGAATGTTTTTGCGACAACTTCTTTATCACCAGGTCATGCTGGTCAAAATCAATCGACCAGATTCGATTAGCCTCATCATAATATAACTCCCTTGCAGTCTTAACTCCGCTTTCCGTAAACACTCGAGTATCGGGGTGTAAACAGTGGCGCATCACGTGAGGAGTAATCTCGTAAGGTAGGTGAGCCAGCCTCCCGTACTTACTCACCATCCTCTGCACGCTCCTGGTGGTCAGCCTTAGCTTCTCTCCCGCCTTTGGATCATCGATCTCAGGCTTCTTCCCAGCATGCCGGATAAAAAGAGGTTCGTAGTTATCTGCTCGCTCCCTTAGATATCTCTCTATCCAATACGCTGCGCGTTCTGACAGGAACACCACCCTTACTTTGTTCCCCTTACCACGTACTCCAAACTCCCTGGTCTCCAAGTTAACAGTCTGCTTATTTAGCGAGACTAGCTCCGAGACCCGCAGTCCAGTCGCAAACAACACTTCCATCATTGCCCGGTCACGCATTCCCGTAATTTTAGTAACATCCGGCTTCTCCAGCATCTTCTCCACGTCAGTGTACGACAAGAACTTAATTGAGTGCTCCTTTCCTCGAGGTAACTCCAATCTATCAGGTGAGATCACCTCATACTCATTACGCACAAGATAGCGCAAGAAAGATCTGAGAGCAATCACATAATAGCCCTGCGTCACTGGTGCCAATAGTTTTCCGCTTCGCTTGGTCCTAGCCAAATAGACTCGGTACCGCTTAATCATCTTCACAGTAATCTCCTCAACCGGAATCTCTCCCTCACTCTTCTGCAGATAATCAGAAAAACGTTTTAGATAGAGTTGGTAGTTGCGCACAGTGTAAGGGGAGACCTGCCGTTCGATCGTAAGGTACTCGAGGTACTCCTCAACTAAGGCCTCTAACCCTGACCCTTGATTACTAGCACTCATATAGCTCCAATTGCCAATTACTCGGAATAATACTTGGTGTCGATATATCCATCTTTTTTAGCCATACACACCGTCCACATACACACATAGTTGAATAGTAGGACCTATAGTTTATATAGTGCATATCCCATAGTTATAGCTAATAGATACTCACCAGGGGAGGGTACTTATAATCTCCGCTAGACGTTGATATTATTGTGCGACATACAACTTACCTTGTCAACCACAACATTCCTCGCACAAGGTGTCAGCCTCATGTAAGCATAATTAGTTCGAGTTACGCTTGATGCACTGGGGAGTAGTTAGAGAGCAAGTGTAGAGTATTCTCCTAACGGTCGAACGCTACTCATCCAGTAAATCAAGTAGTTCCCGAGATAATAATTACTGCTTACTGAGGCTGTAGAGGTGAATTTGCTAGTTACTACCAGAGGTAGAGCCTCCCAAACGGCGCACATTAGCCGCTCTACGGGCTACATATACAATCACTCATTGATATTCACGATTTTTCTTCGGGATAGCTTTGGAAACGCTGTTTTGGGGGACCTGCGACAAATGGGGGAGCATTAAACATGATTTTCCATTGCATTACCCAATTCGCGCAATTATCACATTTAATGACGATATTCGCGCGCAACTCCATCCCCCTATTCAATACAGGTGTTATGTCACAAAAGATATATTGTGCGACATAACACATTAACCCCTAGCACATTGGCTGCACACAGGAAAACAGGGCATATCCCACACGCCGCCACTTCACCTATGCGCACACTAATCACAGCTCTCCACTCTTTGGCTCATCTCCGTCCCACTACAATTCTTCTCGCTCTCTATTGCTCCTAGCCGGCTCTTCTCCTCTCCAGGCTAGCCTGGGTGTTAGCACTCCCTGGGCCTGGCTACCAGGCAGTGCACTACTTCAAACTATATCAGCTAGGCACACAAGTTGTTCACATTCTTACAACAAAGATCGGTACCCTTTTTTCCACATTCGTGAAAATATTATAGGACTTACGTGAAAACTATAGGATATTATAGGCTAGTTATTATTTTCCCGACTACTCCCCCACTCTCTCGGTCTGTACAGCTTTTTTTACGACATCCACCGACTCATCACAACCGTCGACACAACCAGGTAAGCCACACCCGCAAACCATAGATACTCCTGAGTAGTTTTGCGAAACAGCCTCTTATCAATATCTTGCTGATACAGTCCAAGAAGAACATACGTCATCATCGACAGGAGCACACTTCCCATCAGAGGCTCGATCTGCCAGAACGTCAGTGCGAGTGTAAGCTCGAGAGTCAGCACTGCCCCGATCAGACTATATAGGAGCTCCCCTTTCTCCAATTTTATCCCCAGTGTATATCCCCACACTCCCTGTAAAAAAACAGGAAAAGCTACCATTGTCACCAGTCCCGTCACGGCCCATACTGGCAGATTAAGAGACAGGATCACGTGATAAATCAGTGTGGCAGTCATCACAGAGAGCAAAAATCCCACAGTTCGCGCCGCCCGAAGTAGCTGGATCGTTCGATTAGTCGCGACAGCAAAAATATTAGCAGTTAATAAAAGTGCATACATCGAGATCGCAAACACGATAAACATAATCACTCGCGTCAAAAACTCTTGCGGTAAGAGAAAATAAAATAGGGCCACTGCCATCGGATACAGTGTCGGCAAAATCAAGTCCACTATCCATGCCACACCTTTCAAGTCTCTCCTGAGTGACCACAAAGACAGTCCGTATGACGCCATCCCTAGAACTACAATCGCAATCCCCCTTCTCTCGACTGACATTCTCTGGATAACGAATAATCCTAGGGTTAATAACAGCGCCACTATCACGAATCTACGCCTCTTACTCATTTGCTTATTTAGTTTTATCCCAATCCTGCTATTTCGCTGACTCACCCTCTTTTCTTTTGATTCGCGCCACCAAAAAAGCTGTTGACCTTTTTTCTTAGATATTGGCATAGACTCCTTGCACATCATCATTTTCTTCAAGTTGTTCCAACAGGTTCTCAATAATTTTCCTTTTCTCCCCTACTTCTACCACCAAACTCGGCTTATACATCACCTCTACCTCAACTTTCTTATACCCCTTCTCCATCATGTACTTTGCTACATCATTTTCCTTCCCTAGCTCTGTCCAGATCACTCCACCCTGCTCCTCCTCTTCCCAGTCCGCTGCCCCCAGCTCGATTAGCTCTAGAGTATCATCTTCCTTGAGCTTGCCCGCGTAATCCACCCTGCCCACTCGAGAGAACAAATACAACACGCTCCCGGGTTCCGCTAGACTACCTCCTGCCTTATCAAGCATTGTGTTCACTTGTGCCACTATCCGATTACGATTATCAGTCACGATCTCGATCACGATCGCGACTCCTCCCGGTCCATATCCCTCCAGCACAAACTCCGACAGCTCCCCTCCATCTCCCTTTCCCAGCCCCCTATCAATCGCCCGCTCTATATTGACGTTAGGCATATTGGCTGACCTTGCTCTCTCAATTGCCAGGCGCAAAGAAAAATTAATCTCAGGGTCACCCGATCCACCCTTCTTGACTGCGACCGCGATTACCGTCGCTAACTTCGTAAAAATATTCCCTCGCTTTGCGTCCATCGCCGCTTTTTTGTGCTTGATCGTACTCCATTTACTGTGGCCTGACATATTCAATATTCTACCACTCCCCTTGACAACTCACACTATTCTTCGCATAATGCGAGAATAACAAAATGCAAGATATAGTACGCTCAGCCATCAATGCTTCACTCGCCTGTAACTGGGAAGAAGCCATCGACCTCAACCTTCAAGTTCTTGCTAATAATCCAGATGATATCGGCGCTCTCAACCGCCTCGCCCGTGCCTACACCGAACTAGATCAAAAAACATCAGCCAAAGAAATCTACCAGAGAGTCCTCACGATTGACAAATTTAACTCAATCGCCCTCAAATCCCTCAAGATGCTACCCAACAAAAACAGCGTTGTCGACAAAGTCATTATCGAAGAAGACTTCATCGAAGAACTCGGGATAACCAAAACTGTCAAGTTAACCAAACTCGCCAGCAAAAACATTCTCCTTACCCTCTACTGCAAAGAGCCACTCACTCTCAAGCCACGCGCACGCCTAGTCTCAATCGAACGATCAGATGGGGCCAGAATCGGCTCACTTCCAGATGATCTCTCTCTAAGAATTGGCAAACTCATCAAAGCAAGCTACGCCTACAAAGCATGTATCAAATCCGCCACAGACAACACAGTCACGATCTTTATGCGCGAGGTCAAAAGACCCTCTCGCATCACTGCCTCCCCTTCCTTCGCACCCAATCTCAAACTCAAAGACCTCCGCAAACGCAGAAAACATAAATAATTATTCCAAGTGTCTCTCAATCACTGCCGTTGCATATACTCTCACTAAGTTGTAGATTTTTCGCAGGCTGACGAGCCGAGAACAAAGGCAGATTTTTCAGCAGAAAAATACTGGTGGTCTACGTTTAGGGAGATGTGTATGCAACAAAATGCGTGATTGATTACCTAAAACAATTCCTCCGCACTCCTCCCCAGCTCCACCACAATCTCCGCCCGATACTCACTCGTGTCTCCCCTTACGATATTCTCCCACCCAAACCACGAATAGAGCAGCTTCTGCATTCTCCCTGCCTGCTCCTCAGTCAACTCGTTAGATAACGTAACGCGCACATCTTCTTCTTGTCCTGTATCTCCCCGTACCGCGATCACCGATAACCCAGTGTTCCCAAAAAAACTCGAGACATCACTCGCCAGACCCACGATCCCACTCTTGTTAATCACAGCCACTCCCAGTCCTTCTTCTCCCACTCCCCAATCAAGCACCCGTTTGCCCAAGAATTGCTGCAATCTCCCTTCCTGGTATTCATACTCATCACGCTCATTGGTAGTGAGCACCCCAGCTCTCGTAAGCTCCTCTTTCTCCACCCTTTTCTCAACATAACCTGCGCTTCTCAACAGCATTAAGAGCGCGTCTAGTCTCTCCACACTACTCACCTTACTCCCCTGCAAGATCACTCTCCACAGTCCCTTTTTGTAATCTGCTTTTTCTCCCTCTAGCTCAATATAGCTCATGATCGGCACCTTCATAAAACCCTGGACCTTCTGCCTCGTAAACTCACCAGATTTCCCCTCGTACGACCCTAGTTTGTACAGATCTCCGATCTTATAACTCCCCACAGAACGTGACGAGATCATCAGGTCTCTCGGCCAGTCCAGTACCACTATCTCTTTTTCTTCTGGGTCAAACGACAAGAACTCGACCTCACCCCCACTACTTGCCACCACTAGATTATATCGATAGTTCTGTCCCAGTATTTGTGAGCTATATACCTGCTCCTTCCCCCACAGCAAGAGTACAGCTCCCACTACTACCCCAATCACTAGATTCCGATATTTATTTTCCACTTATCTATGCTAACACATCCAGATTCCACTCCGGCAAACTCTCCCAGCTCACGCGCTCCCCGCTATCTGGATGGGTGATTGTGAGCTTGACGGCATGGAGCATCATTCGTCCTGTCCATTTGAGATCCTCCCGACTCCTCTTCCTCCCCGCATAGACCTTATCCCCCACAATCGCATGCCCTAGATGGCGCGCATGTACGCGGATCTGGTGCATCCTCCCAGTATGAGGCGAGAATCGTACGAGCGAGAACCCCTCATACCCAGTTGACTTAACTCTCATCTCAGCCGGGAACTCCCAACTCGCATACTCCTTCTCCACCACGTATCCTGTCCTACTCTCCCTCCCATCCTCCCGCACCCCCATCATCTTCCGATCATGCTTTGCACGCCCTATAGGCAGGTCAATTATGCCGCTCTTGGGCTCCCAGATACCGTGGGTCAGTGCGATGTACTCCTTCTTGGTCTCTCTCTCCTTAAACTGGCGCAGTAGCTCCACAAAGGCTCTAGGAGTCTTAGCCAGGATCATCACACCCGAGGTTGCTTTGTCCAGTCTATGCACGAGTCCATCTCGTTTACGGAAATACTCCAGATCCTCCTCACTCACCTCATCTTGCTTGACATTATCCTTATCAATTCTCTCTCGATTCCAGTCTTGGACAGTCTCAACCTTGACCGTATCAGCACAGTTTGAGACCACACCCATCGGCTTGTTAACTACTACGATCTCATCATCCTCATAGATTACTTTGATTTCCATACCTACATTTTACAACATTTTACTTGTGCACAAGGCGTACCCGTGCTCACTAAGTTGCCAGGCCTGCGCAGAGCGACGGCTCGAGCATGCAGGTGAATTTGCCAGCAGGCAAATATTACCGGCTGTAGCGTTTAGGGAGTGCGGGTACGCCTTGTGAGAGCAAGTATATATGTTGTCACTCCTCCTACTATCAAATAATCCGCAAGATTATTGCTCACCAGGCCCAGCAAGCTCCAGTAGTCTGGCACTCCACCCCAAACCATCCTACTGATCACATTCGCCGATCCTCCGACCAGAACCATTAACAATCCAATCGACCTCTCACGCAAGTACCAGTACAGAACCCCAGCGAGTCCCAGCACGATCCAGAGATCAGAGACGACCCATCCCCCACTCACCCCCAGATTAATTACCGCATTATTACCGCCTACACTCCAATACTTAAGAGATAAATCAACCACTCCGGCCACTACAACCAACAACCCTCTCTTACTTACCACTCTTTGCACATTCCAGACATAGTTCTGCGGTAGGATTGATCTTTAATCGATCCGTATCCACCATTTTCTTGCACGCTGTGCACTGCCCAAAGCTCCCATCCTCAACGCGTTTCATCGCTGACCTCACGTGCCCAAGTGCCTCCTCAGTCTTCACGCTCAGCGCCTTACTCCTAGCATGCCCTTCTTGCTCTGCGGCCTCCGTATCATCACTTGCATTATCATTTAGTCGGGCTTGATCACTAAAAGGATCTTCTTTTAGAAGCTGCCTTTTACGCTTAATTAGATCCTTCTCACGTGCCCGAAAATACTCAAGAACTGGCTTAAGAAGATTTTTTGGATACTGCATTATTTACCTTCCCTTTTTTTCTTATTACGTAACCATTGTACTACGCTCACCTTGACTCCCCGCACTCTCCCCATCACGATCAGTATCGAGGTAAGTAATGCCAGAGTCAACGCCATCACCATCCACCAATTAGCTGCAATGATCGAGACTCCCAGATAATACACCGCCACCATACCAGAGAAAACTAGCATCGCTAGCCCGTCTTGTGCCACGCTATTCTCACCTTTGTACCATGTATAAAAGCGAAAGTTCTTCCGCACCATCGTAACTATCACAAACTGGATCAAACTCCATACAATCCAGATAGCATCCCCCGGCAACTCACCTCGGTTAAGCAGTAGTCCAATCGAGCCAAACACCAGTACCAAGCTCAGTGTCACCGCTAGAGAATCCAGTGTCCTCCAGATCTCCCACTCCTTAACCTGCACAAATTTAGCTATCACTACTCCCGCACTCACGATTCCCACCCCATAACTCATCCCCGGCTTGCTTAATATAGACATCATCTCTGCCCATCCACCCAGCTCCGCAAAATGAGTGAGTACGTACCCCACTCTCCCAAATATAAAAAAAGCAAACGTCGCAAGAAAATACCCATCAAACAGCGAGATTTCTGGCAAGTTTTCGTCTCTCCCCATCTTCCACCACCAGTAGAGTCCCGCAACCCACGCCAGCATCATCATTACTCCCATCGAATATATTCTTACCGGACCTAACTTGAGTAGTATTGGCAGCATATCTTGATTGTACTACATAGGTTACCGCGCCCCCAACGTAGCTACATGCGAAGTGGGGTATACTATTTCTTATGCTCTCTATCTCACACACGCTAGCAGGTGCCGCGATCGCCTATCACACCCAGGATCCACTTATTGCCACTCCCCTCATTCTCGCTTCCCACTATCTTCTGGATGCTGTTCCCCACTGGGACGCAGGCACGGGCCTAAGTAACGGTGACAAAACCGTCAAGTCTGCCATTCTCCAGGAGATTCCTGATCTCGCCCTCTCCGGAATCCTCGTTCTCATCTTTTTCCCCCCGAGCCTCGATACATTTTCCTCACTCTCCTCTATCGTTCAGTATGCCCCGTTCTGGGGAGCATTTATCGCACTGATTCCCGATTTTCTAGAGGCTCCACGTAATTTTCTCAAATGGGAACCCAAATGGCTTTCGCCTATCAATCGCTTCCACCACTCCTTCCACAACTCTATTCCACGCATGCTAGATGGTCTTGCTCCTCAATTCTTACTTCTCATTTTGATCTGGATGACTCGCTAAACTACTTTTTTACTCCATTAAGCTTTCCTTTACTCACTAAGGTTGCCAAAGTACTAAGCAAGCTCAAATCATTAACTACAGGCACACTTGCCTCAAAAACTCTCTTTTTCTTTCGCTGATTCTTCTTTTTTTCGATAACTTGACCCCAATAATTATTACAATTCTCTCCACCAAGAGAAGACACGCTCCTACACCCACATTCTTTACACATAGTTAATTTTATATTTAACCACATTCCGCAAGTCTCTGTATTTTTAGGATATAATCATCGTATTAGCCGAGGTGGCGAAATGGTATACGCGTGGGTCTCAAAAACCCATGGTCTCAACAACCATGAGGGTTCGATCCCCTCCCTCGGCACAAGCACTTCGAGTCCTGCAAGGACCCGAGAAATGCGTCCAGAAACGAAGTATTCTGGGATGCCCATTCACCGACACGCTGATACGCTGATATACCGACTAACTGACACACTGATATGCCGACACGCTGATCTTATCTCCCATGCTCCAATCCATAGAATCGCACCCTATCCCCACGGAATCTCAGATCAATCGTCCTCACCGCACCATTACGATGCTTCGCAATCGAGAGTTTCATATTCGAGATATCCTCATCATCTTCTCTGTACAGGAACATCACGACATCCGCATCCTGCTCGATCGATCCACTTTCACGTAGATCAGATAACTGAGGCTGGTTCCCACCCCTATGCTCCACTGCACGCGATAGTTGAGCTAGCGCCAATACTGGCACCTTGAGTTCACGCGCCAGATTCTTGAGTCCCTGCGAGATCTCTCCCACCTCCTGTACTCTGTTCTCCTGACTTCTCCCTCTCATCAACTGTAGGTAGTCAACGATAATTAGGCCCAGATTATGTTCACTCTTGAGCCTCCTTGCCTTTGTTCTCATCTCTAGGATCGAAAGACCTGGAGTATCATCTATAAACATCGGCGCCTCCGCAAGTACTCCCATCGCCTCAGACAGCTTCTCAAAGTCCGTACTACTGAGCTTTCCAGTCTTGAGTCGCCATGCATCAATATCAGCTTGTCCCACAAGCATACGGTCAACGAGTTCCTCTTTACTCATTTCTAGAGAAAAGAATCCGATCGGAACCTTCTTAATAACCGAGGCATACTGAGCGATATTGACGGCAAAAGCAGTGTTATGCACCACAATATCGTTGGCCACAAAGTTATGTAGCTCTGGCACACTCAAGTCATAGACATTCTTCTCTCCTCGCGCCTCAATACTCACAATCGTATCCCAAAAGATATCACTCTCCGCGTACTGCCTCAACTTGTCAGATTTTAGCGCCTTAGCCATCCCCAACACACTATCTCTCCTCAACTGCCTCTTGCCCACATGAAAATTGTGACTTTCTGGCTTACCCATCTTAATCGCAAGCTCTCTCCAGCTCATTACGCCCATCTCACTCTTAATAATTTCCCAGATCTCCATCGGCAATGTATCTTTTGTCCAGTTGCGCACTGCACTTTTCTCGCTCACTATTTTTCGAGCCTCTTCAACTTTTTCCTCCTTACCAAAAATCCCAATTTCATCAATAAAACTGAGAATATCACCTGCCCCCATTACCTCCACTTCATAAGCAATTTTTATACCTCCACCATATCTAATTTTCTTCTTCCTTAACTTAGCAATGATCCCGAATCGCAGTAACAAATGTTTTACCTGCTCAGCCAGCTTATATGAGCTAGATGCATAACTCACCAATACTTGCTCACTACTTCTCACCACCATACTTCCGTCGCTTGCATATAGCCTGTTTAAGAATAAGGCAACTTGCTCTTTCTTTAGCTCAAATATCTCATCAGGGATAGACTTCTCAAGAGAGCTCTTTCCCATCAGCCCCAACTCACGCAACCACTCTGTCACCTGATTTACATGAGGGTCAGTTATGCTCGTATCATCCATCGCTTCACTTACTTGTTCCAACATTACCCCGCTTGGCATTTTGCCACCATTCACCCAGTGACTAACTGAGGCTACACTTACTCCCATCTGCTCTGCAAACTTAGCCTGAGTAATCTCGATTCTCTCAAGATATCTCTGCAGGTTACTACTAAATATTTCTCTCATTTCTGATTTCCACTCTTTTGATTTTTTTACCACCAGAGTCTGAGTTCTTTTTCCTGATTTTTCATTCTTTACCTCTACTCCGGGGAAATTAGCAATAGCACGGGTAAAATCTTCTCGCACCTTTAGCGAACTATTAGTAAATCTCGCTGTACGGTTAGTCAGGCCTCCGTCACCCAAAAAATATCCGAGTGCAATCAACTTATTATCTTCCCACTCTTTGTTTCCCCAGACATCCATCACTCTTGGCACACCAATACGCTCACCAATCTCAAGATCTTTAACCTGCACCCACCCTTTCATAGTTAGTAATGGATGCACAGAGGTAGCCTCAATCTTATTCCCCAACTTAGTCATCACTTCCCAAACAGGCTTAACTCCGTCATCTAGGTAAACTTTTGGAGTTCTTCTCTCCATCTTTCCCTCAGCATTCATACTCATTACATCTCCATTTTTTCTTCCCACCATCTCATCGATCCTAGATCTTGCACCGGTCTCAGGATCCACCATCCACGTGTCACCAGTCACACACTTTCCTGTACCAGGTCTCGCCGCCAAAATTAGCAAGTTAGAGTCCTGCAGTCCAGCCAGAGTCTTGTCTAGATCAGCAAACCCAGTCTCGACCCCTCGCAGACTCCCCGCATTCTTAGTCAGTTCATCCAATCGGTCAAAACTATCCGACAACACACTCTTAAGATGGACAAACCCCTGCTTAACATGCTTCTGAGATAGATTAAAGATCCTCTGCTCTGCCTTATCAAGGACTTGCCCGATCTCCTCCCCCTCATCAAAACTCATCTCCACAATCTGACTAGATCCACTAATTAGCTTACGCCTCGTATAATAATCTCTGATAATCTCACCATAATTCTTGATATTGGCAGAGCTTGGCACTCCCTCTACCAAACTCGAGAGATAACTCACTCCTCCCACATTCTTGAGTTTTTTCTGCTCTTTGAGTTTTTGCGGCAAAGTCACCAGATCAATCGGCTCTCTTAGCTCAAACAAAGTCAACATCCCATCATAGATATCCCCGTGCTTTTGCGCATAAAAGTGTTCAGGACGCAAAAACTCAGATACCTGGACTATCGCATCCTTATCCAACAGGATCGATCCCAGAACACTACTCTCAGCGTCATCACTATGTGGAGGGACCTTACTTACTACCATGCATACATTCTATCAATTTTCCTTCTCTCCCACTATATGTCTATGTAATACGAACTATGTACTAATCACCCAAACAGAACGATCTCACTTAGATCAGCCGGCAAAGTTGCCTTTGCGAGGTTCAGTGACTCAACACTCTTAACTCCCTTACCCATCGCCTCCACAAACTTGTCTTTCTTGCTCATATCCCCCATCGGAATAATATATGTTGACTCAATCTTATTTACTAACTCCACCACTGACTTGAGCTCCAGTATCCCCTCTCCCCCAATCGGAACCATCACAACATCGATATTATCCAAGAGATCACTCAACGTCTTCTCCGGCATTTCTGTCAGATTACCTAGATGTGCGATCCTCAGATCCTCGACCTGCATCACATACACGATGTTCTTCTCACCTGATTTGTACCCAAAAATCGAGATGCTCTCCACCTCATACTCACCTGGCTCATCAATTACAAAGGGTGCTTTCCTTCTCGAGGTCGCACTCACCTTCTCCTCTTCATCATTTGAGCCGCCTTGTCTCGAGGAGATCGTCACTAGGTCAGCACTTACCTTACTCATCGCACTCCCCGTACTCTTGCCATACGGATCCATCACCACTACACCTGTTTTTGTCTTGATTCGAAATGCAGATTTGCCCAAGTGCGTTATTTCCATATTCGTTAGTATACAACATATTTTTAAGATGCAGTTGACTTCAGAGGACGTACGCCTTAGACTAGTCATCAATGAAAGCCCGCAAAGAAATCACTATTGCAATCGTTATAGGACTATTAGTTGGTCTCGTCGTGGTCGGCGGTATTATCCGCGCACGCACCGCACTCAGCAATATCACCCCTCCAGAAGTATCATTTAACAAAAAAAAGGCAAAACCCTCTCCCGAGCCTGATACACAAGATCACTTCCTCACGCTCACCACAGAAGATAACCAGGTCCTGAGTGAGGACTCCCTCACACTCGTTGGCACCACCCTCGCCGACACCTACATCGTTATCCTAGGAGAAAAAAGCGAGTACATCATCGTTCCTAGTGATACCGGACACTTCTCACAAGATGTCGCCCTAGTGACAGGCGCCAACACCATCACCATCACTAGTTACGAAACTGACGGGAATAGCCAAGAGCAGACACTCAACATTGTTTATACTACCGCAGAGATTTGATCTCTTGCTCAATTTCTGATATACATCTTCTGCATATGAAAATAACTCATCTCACTATCCTTTTTGCAGCACTTACGTTTACTATAGCCCCACTAGTCATGGCCGATAACCATACAGATTCTGAGGAGGTTCAGGAGAATCTCAGCGAAAGAATCAAAGAGTACGTGAGTAGCACCGAGATCAATGAGGTCGCAGAACCCAAGCTCTACGGCTGCATCGGCGAAGTCACCGATATTATCCAAAACACCATTATCCTCAAGGACAAAGAAGGCAAAAAATCTATCCGCATTAACGATGACTCCACCATTCTTCGCTCGCCAGGCTCAAAAGAGATTGATCTCGAGAGCGTTCGCATTACTGACTCGATTATTGCGATTGGCAACCTCACCACAGAAGACGAGATCACCGGCCGACGCATCATCGTCAGCGTCAATGAGCTCACCCCACCCAAAAAAATCTCCGGCCTCGCCACAATCACCTCAATTGACAAATACTCCTTCACTCTCCAAGTTGATGATTCCGAGGAGCCGCTCGAGCTCTTCTTTACCAAGTCCACGATCTACAAATCCCCCACCGAGATTCTCGAACTAACTGACCTTTCAGTTGGTGACGAGATTCTCTACACCGCAGGACTTGATTCAGACGAGGATTGGTCCGCCACGATCGTGATGCAGATCAAGCCATCTGACACTGAGTCTCCTGACTACACAGATCCCACCTCCACAGACTCAGAATAACTCTGTATAATTAACCTCATGAAGCAAATTTATCAAACCCTCAAAGGTTTTCGCGACTTCTTACCAGCAGACAAGAGGGCTCGTGACTATGTCGAGAACAAGATCAAGGAGTCCTTTCAGCTCTTTGGTTTCGAGCCCTTAGAGACTCCCACTCTCGAGTACGCAGAGCTACTCACTGGCAAATACGGCGACGAAGCAGACAAACTCCTCTACACCTTCACCGATCGAGGCGAGCGTAAGGTTGGTCTCAGATACGACCAAACTGTTCCTACAGCTAGAGTTCTTGCTCAGTATCAAGACCAGCTCGGCAAGGGTTTCCGTCGCTACCAGATCCAGCCAGTCTTTCGCGCCGATAAGCCCCAGAAAGGTCGCTACCGCGAGTTCGCCCAGTGTGACGCTGACATCTTTGGCTCCACAGACTCCATCTCCGACGCCGAGATTCTCGCAGTCTACTACAATATTTACCAGAACCTTGGCCTCACAGATCTTGTCCTACGCGTCAACGACCGCCAGACCCTCTTCTCCACTCTCGAGTCATTTGCAACCGATGATGTTTCAGTCTCTTCGATTATCCAGTCAATCGACAAACTAGACAAAAAATCAACTGAAGATGTTACTCAAGAGCTAGTAGCCAAAGGTCTCCAGGAAGACTCAGCTTCTCAGGCTCTCGTTGCAATCAACTCAGCGAATAAATCAGACAACCTCCACTCAATTATCGATAGCGCAGTCCAACTCGGTGTTCCAGAGAACTCCCTCGAGTTCACCCCCACCCTCGCTCGTGGCCTTGACTACTACACCGGTATGATTTTTGAGGGTATCTTGCCAGGCCAATCTGGCTCAGTCGGAGGTGGTGGTAGATATGACCAGCTCATCGAGTCTCTCGGTGGCCCGTCCACTCCTGCAGTCGGATTTGGTCTCGGGTTTGACCGCACGGTACAGGCTGCGCTAGACCAAGGTCTCGTCCCAACAGATGACAACATCACCCGCGCCCTCGTCACAGTCTTCTCCCCCGACCTACAGGGCCAGGCCCTTAAGGTTGCTAGAGAGCTACGCTCTGCCGGCATCAACACCGAGGTCTACCCAGATAGCACTGACAAACTAGGCAAGCAGCTCAAATATGCCAATAAAAAGAACATCCCCTTCGTACTAGTCATCGGCGAGGATGAGGTCAGAGATAACACCGTCACACTCAAAAACATGGAGACCACCAAACAGTCCACCCTCTCCCTTGACCAAGCCATCCAAGAGCTGTCATAGTAACGTAGTGACCAAAAAACGCCGCTTAGCCTATCTCGCCCTTATCATCACTGCGATTATCTGGGGTAGCACCGGAGCCGTCGCAAAAGGCACTTTTTCCGCTCTCAATCCAGCACAGTTCCTTTACTTCCGATACCTTCTCGCCACCCTTATCTCTTTCCCATATCTGATCTATCTCCTCATTAAGCTCAGACCCAAACTCAAAACTCTCTGGAGCATCATTCTCCTCGAGGGTCTTGCGATCCCTCTTCCCCTCCTCATGCTCTACGAAGGCGTGTACCGCACTTCTGCCGTCGAGGCCTCCCTCATCGGAGCCACCTCCCCCATTTTTACAGTTCTAGGCGGAATCATCTTTCTCCGCGAGCGCGAGACGAGGCGAGAATGGCAAGGCCTGGCAATCAGCTTTATTGGCACCCTCATCCTAGTCGCCGAGCCACTCCTTATGATGACTAGCGGCACGATCACTTACTCCCTCTCAGGCAATCTCATGGTTATCGGGTATAACATTTTCTGGACTCTCTACTGCCTGCTAGCAAAAAAACTCTATCGGAATGTCCCCAAACTCCTCGTCACCGCGCTTGCCTTCCCCATCTATGCCATTATCTTCACTCTCTACATCCTCATCTCACACAACCCTCTCCCCTCACTCAGCATACTTACCACTAGCTCACACCTCTCAATCTCAATGCTGTATATGGTTGTTATGAGCTCCTTTATCGCCGGCACCCTCTACATCTGGGGTCAGGACAAGATAGAGGCCTCCGAAGCCTCCGTTTTTACCTATCTCCAGGGTATTGTCGCGATCCCAGTTGCCTTCCTCCTTCTCGGTGAGACTCCCTCCCCAATTGCATATCTCGCAATCATCGTCATCGCCCTCGGCGTCTACCGCGCCGAGTCTAGAGTCAACCAACATTAGCACTAGAAGAACTCATCAAAAAGATGGTATAATTATCAAGTTATGAAACAAGGCATCCACCCCAAGAACCATTCAGTAGTCGTCACCTGCAACTGCGGTGCTGCTTTTGACACCAGCTCGACCAAGTCAGAGATCAAAGTCGACATCTGCGCAAAATGCCATCCCTTCTTCACTGGTGAGATGCGCTTCGTTGACGCGCTCGGCCGAGTCGAGAAGTTCCAACAGAAACAGAAGGCCGCTCAAGAAAAGAAAAAGAAAAAGAACCGCAAATCATCTCAATCTGGACCACAAACTCTCTCAGATATCCGCGCAGCCAACTAGATGATCGATTACCAATCTATAGTATCCGAATACGACTCACTCGTTTCCCAATCTTCTGATCCGAATAATGTTTCTCGTCTTGCCGAAATTGGCGAAAAACTCACCGAGCTCCAGCCCAAGGCGCTCCTTGCCCGCCAGATAGTTAAGATAGAAGGCAGTATTACGGACAACACACTCCTTGCAAAAGATCCCGAGATGGCAGAACTGGCTAGTCTTGAGCTCCTTGAGGCAGAAAAGAGCAAAAAATCTCTCCTCAAACAGTTCAAGCTCCTCGAAGAATCCGCATTCAGCGCTCAAGATTCGCGCCCAGCCATCGTCGAGTTTCGTCCTGGTGCTGGCGGCGAAGAAGCGAAGCTCTGGGCCGAAGATCTCAAGCGCATGTACACCAGATTCGCAGACTCAAATGGCCTCAAGTTCTCGTATGTCGACGATAACACCATCATCTTCTCTGGCAAGCCAAGCAACAAGGATCTGCCTCAGGGCGCCTATGGTCTTCTCAAATGGGAGTCAGGC
>Ga0233437_1003054_pt1 | contig 23059 bp, 12 predicted proteins | sample SI_122_August201_FD_182714 | JGI IMG/M metagenome (GOLD analysis project Ga0233437, IMG submission 182714) | Seawater microbial communities from Saanich Inlet, British Columbia, Canada - SI_122_August2016_200_MG | ecosystem: Environmental > Aquatic > Marine > Inlet | place: Canada: British...
GGAAGGGTAAATCTATAGCAAATCTCTCTGGTCTTTCACCACAAGAAACCATCAATTTCCGTGATCTAATAAATACGATTGCCAGTGTTTGCCTTGCACCAAACTTTGAAAATCAAGCGCCTGAATACCCATTTTTTACGACGCTCATCTCTGGGAACAATCGAGCCCAAGCAGCACAAGAGGCTCTTCGTGGTATTGCGGGGCAAAGCAAGACCAAACAAGCCCTGGCTGTCCTTGATGCCTTAGAACTTATGGATGGTGAAAAGTTTGATCCCTATAAATCAAAATACGCAAAATTTGTACTCAAAATTCTCAAGGCAAAGGGTCATGGGCAAGTTGTTAATCGGCGTGAATTGATTAGTGAAGACCATGGCGTAGAGTATATGGACGCGAGCTCAGCCAGGTTGGAGCCGGAATGGATTGTCGTTGTTCTAGCATCCCTCGTCCATGCTGGTGAACTTGTTTTGTGTATCCCCGGCAACAAGTTTGACGCGGGAGGTGTTGCCCAGTTGGCAGCTTCAAATCTGGATGAATTAATTCGATTCAAGCATCTTGAGCAACCCAAGGACTGGAACATTCCAGGGCTAAAGGCTCTCTTTGAGCTACTTGGCCTTGCCCCTGGTATGGCACAGCTTGTCACCCAACAAAATCCTGAACCCGTCCAGGAAATGCTAAAAAAAGTGGATGCACTGGTCCAGCGGATTGTTATGACCCAAAAGACACTACGTGAGGGGCTTCCCTTTTGGGGAATCAATATTCTTTCGGGAACGGACCTAGCGAACCAAACCGAGGGGATAGAGGATACTAAAAACTTCCTTGAATCGTTACAGGGCTTCTCAACACCTGGGAAGCTTAAGAACTTTTCAAGCACACCAGCTCAGATTAATGCGCATGAGAAAACCTTAGAATTGCTGAACAAATTAGTAGAACTACGTGATTTTGCACTGGATAAGAGTGCTTTGACTAGCTGGCTTATTGGGGCTGAGAACGCCCTTCCCGAGGAGCATGAGTGGGTTGACCGCATGCGAGCTACTCGCAAGGACATCCTAGATTTGATAAATAAAGGGGATTTAGCTGCAATTACTAAGGACTCACACTCAATTGCATCAAGGCTCCAAAAACTAAAAAATGATTTTACCCAGATATATGTGGAGTCACACACCAAGGCAAGACTTAGCCTTCACGATGATAAACGGAAGGCAACCTTGCTAAATGATCCCAGACTACAAATACTGTTAAAACTGGCAAATATTGATCTAATGCCACGCCAGCAATTGAGCGATTTCCAGAATATGTTAGCTGGCCAGAAAAGCTGTTTTGCGCTCACAGAGAATGATCTCGCGAACTCTCCGACATGTCCCCATTGCGGGTATAAGCCCGCTATGGAAAAGGATGGCATTACTGGTGCTTTCGCTATCGATCAAATGGATACGCAGCTCGAATCAATGGTTGCTGCGTGGACATTGACCATCTTGAATAACCTGAATGATCCAATTACTCAAACGAATATGAATTTACTCAAGCAGGATGAGCGGAATTTGTTAAGCGCTTTCATTAAGGCCAAAGAGTTACCTGAGCCTCTTGATAACAATTTTGTACACGCGCTCAAGGAAGTGCTTTCAGGTTTGATCAGGGTGACAGTCACCATACCGGAAATTCAAAAAGCCTTAAGAGTATCTGATGGACCTGCCACACCTAGTGAGATGAAAAAGCGTTTTGAGGAATATATAGATTCCCTGACACGTGGCAAAGATCCAGCAAAAGTTCGTATTGTGGTAGATTGATCCATGACAAAAGAAGAATTGCTTGCAAGACTCAACGGCTTTGAGTGGACAGACTTTGAATATAAAGCAGCCCGGGGAGATGTCCCCAGAGACACCTACACCACGGTAAGTGCCTTTGCCAATAGTGGTGGAGGTTGGATTCTGTTTGGGGTTTCGGAACTGGATGGCCAATTTCAAATAAGTGGCGTGGATCCTCAGGCTTTTGATCGTGTCCAGAATGATTTTTTAACAACTCTCAGGAGTGGCCAAAAGTTTAATCAACAAATAAATCCGGACTATCATGTATTTGAAATTGACGGCGAAAGAGTCTTAGCATTTTATATTCCAGAATCTTCCCGCCAGGAGAAACCAGTTTATCTCAACAATAACCCTTCCCACACCTATATCCGACAGGGTGCAGGCGATTTGAAAGCTAGCCCCAATGAACTTCAGCGATTTCTCAGGGACGCATCGTTACAATCCTGGGATGCTGAAGCTATCAGCGGGTATGATCCTGTTTCATGCATTGATTCTGATACGGTTTCCTGGTATCAAACTCAATTTTATCGACAAAATCCTGGACAAAGAGAGATAACCAACCCTGTCGAATTTCTCCATGAATGGAATTTCATTGTTGATCAAAATGGCAGTTACATGCTAACGCGAGCAGCAGTCCTACTTTTTGGAGCGGACCGCTGTTTACGACAATTACTCCCACGACCGGTCCTTGATTATCAGCGGATTGATACCTCAGCAGATCAATGGTCTGCTGACCAGCGTTGGAATGACCGAGTCGTCTACGAGGAGAACCTGTTCAAAACCTGGCGGAATTTGGTCGCTAAATATTCACGGATTGCTGAGCACCCTTTCAAAGTTGACTCTGATTCCTTACGCCGTAATGACGATCCTCCTGATTACATTGCCTTTCGAGAAGCCTCTATTAACATTTTAATTCACCAGGATTATGGTGATGTCCATCGCAAAGCCAGCCTTAAGTGGTTTACAGATCAAATAGTCTTTTGGAACCCAGGAGATGGTTTCACAACGTTTGAAGAACTATTGGACGCAACTGAGAAAGAGGTGCGAAATCCTCTTATTGTCAGTGCATTCAGAAGGATTGGCTTGAGCGATCAAGCCGGTACGGGTATTCGGGCAATCTATCGCAACTGGCATGAGCTAAAGCGACGCCAACCGCAGGTTATCAATGATAAATCTCACAAGAATTTTGAACTTGTTCTACTCAAAGAACCCGCAATAACGGAAGCCATGCAGAAGTTTCAAGCCAGTCTCGGGATTCATTTAGCTGAAAATGAAGCAGAGATTCTCGCATTGGCCATGAACGCGGATCATTTTTCCACTCTCGAAGCTGGGATGGCTGTGGGCGGTGATCTGAGAGCCGCACGCACAGCACTTAGCCGATTGATTCAACAACAACTACTCCAAACCCGGAATGATAGATACGCACTCGCCGATATGATTCGATCTCGACTGGAGGCGAGCCAACTGACCTCAGTTGTTGCTGTGGAGGCCCATGAAAAGGCCCATGATGAGGCCCATGATCTCACAGATACTGAACGGCAAATTTTGGAAGCATGCACTGGGGGTCCTCAAAGTACCCCAGACTTGCTGAAGGTACTGGGATATCAAACCCGCACGGGCAATTTTAAAGCAGCTTTAGCCCGATTGCTAGATGCAAAGCATGCTCTGGAGAGAACAATTCCAGAGGCCCCCAGAAGTAAAAATCAGAAATATCGACTGACCGAAAAGGGTAGAAAACTACTAGGGCATAAACCATGAAGCAGGATCGCATATTCAAAACCAAGTTAATTCCTAGAAAAGAAGGCTCAGATAATCTATTTGATGAGGAATATGTTTCGGCCGCATCAGGCCCCGTGACTTGTCTGGGATTGACATTTGAGAACGAGGATGCTCGCCGGACTCACTTTACTAATGAATTACGAAAGAAGTTACAGGATCCGGAATTTCGCAAGATCGAAGGCTTTCCTCTTGGAGAAGATAAAGACATCCTGAATTTAAGTGATCCGCCATACTACACCGCCTGCCCAAACCCTTGGATTGGTGATTTTATTGCAGAGTGGGAAGCACAGAAACCCGCTAAGCCAGATGGATACCAATATCATCGAGAGCCCTTTGCAGCTGATGTGACTGAGGGCAAGAACGATCCGATATACAACGCGCATTCCTATCACACGAAGGTACCTCACAAGGCTATCATGCGCTACATCCTGCATTATACAGATCCTGGGGATATTGTCCTTGACAGTTTCTGCGGGACGGGCATGACAGGTGTCGCAGCACAAATGTGTGGAAATCGTGATTCGGTGATGTCACTTGGATATCAGGTAAAGAATGATGGAACCATCCTACAGGAGGAGATAGATGAAAGTGGTAAGAAAGGTTGGCGACAATTCTCAAAATTGGGTGCTCGTCGATCTGTTTTGAACGATCTTTCGCCTGCGGCAACTTTCATCGGTTACAACTACAACACTCCGGTCGATATGGTTGAGTTTGAGAGAGAAGCCAAGCGTATTCTCAGAGAGGTCGAGGAAGATTGCGGTTGGATGTATGAAACCCTACATACAGACGGGAAGACGAAAGGCCAGATCAATTACACGGTGTGGTCGGATGTCTATGTTTGCCCAGAATGCGCTAACGAAGTTGTCTATTGGGATGCAGCAGTAGATATAGACAACCAAGTGGTGAAAAGTGAGTTCTTCTGCTTGAACTGTAATGCCTCATTTGTTAAGCGGAACCTAGAACGAGCATATGTGGCTTTCTACGATCATTCATTGAATGAAACCATACGCCAAGGAAAACAAGTTCCAGTGTTTATAAATTACACAAGTGGAGGAAAACGATATACGAAAAAGTTTGACGAGCACGATCAAATCGTAGCGCAGAAAATTGATGAGCTAGTTATCAAGCACTGGCATCCAGCGGTCAGAATGCTGGATGGGGGCGAGACTAGAAGGAACGATCCCGCGGGAATCACACATACGCACCATCTCTACACTAAACGTAACTTGGCAATTATTTCAGCCATTCTAGATAAGATAAAAAAAACTGAATCCGATGGGCGTTTGCAAAGGTATCTAACCGTGTGGTTTACCTCTTTCCAGAGCCGCCTTCATAGAATGAATAGATACGCTGCGCAGCACGCGCGCCATGTCGGCCCAATGGCCAATACGCTCTACATCAGCGCTACGCCTGCAGAAATTTCTCCATTTTATTTTGCAGGCCTAAAGATCAAGAGGAACACTTTACGCTCTGCACAGAGCTACAATGTGCAAATTGGATGTGGGAGTGCATCAGTAGCGAATGCTGAAAGTAACTCCATGGACTATGTATTTGTTGACCCACCTTTTGGATCCAATATTGCATATTCTGAGCTGAATTATTTGTGGGAATCATGGCTGCAAGTGGTAACCAATCAGGATCCAGAGGCCATTGAGAGCAAGCCACAAAATAAAAACCTTGATGACTACAGACATTTAATGACGGCTTGTTTCAGAGAGTTTTATCGAGTATTAAAGCCAGGAAGATGGATGACAGTAGAGTTCTCGAACACCAATTCAAGCGTTTGGAATAGTATTCAAAATGCCTTAAGTGATGTTGGATTCATAGTCGCAGGTGTCGCTGCATTAAATAAAGGGCGAGGTGGTTTGCATGCAATTATCGGTACGACGGCGGTAAAGCAAGACCTGATTATTTCAGCATACAAGCCCAATGGCGGCTTTGAAGAACGCTTCCAGAAGGAGGCAGAGACTGAAGAGGGTGTATGGGATTTTGTCCGCACACACTTGAATTATCTACCGGTTACCAAACAGCAGGGAGTGTTGTTGCAGTTTGTTCCCGAACGCGATCCGCGCATCTTATTCGACCAGATGGTCGCTTACTATGTGCGCAAGGGATTTCCAGTGCCTATTTCCAGTCAGGAGTTTCAAATCGGGTTGGCCCAGAGATTCATAGAACGCGATGGGATGTATTTCCTGTCGGATCAGGTTGCCGACTATGACCGTAAAAAAATGTCATCTGGTCAGCTCAGCCAGGAATCATTATTTGTTTCTGATGAAACCTCGTCCATCCAGTGGCTTCGTCAGGTCCTTAAGGAAAAGCCCCAAACCTTTTCCGACATTAACCCGCAATTCATGCGACAACTCGGTGGTTGGAGCAAAAATGAATCACAACTAGATCTACGAGAGCTGCTAAATCAAAATTTTCTTAGCTTCGATGGGCAGGGATCAGTACCAACTCAAATCAGCAACTATTTATCGAAAAACTGGAAAGAATTACGGGGCATCAATGATAAGAATGATCCAGTATTGGTTTCCAAAGCCAAGGATCGTTGGTACATCCCAGATCCAAATAAAGCGGGTGACTTGGAGAAGCTTCGAGAAAAAGCCCTCATTAGGGAATTCGAGGCCTATAAAGAGGTAATTGGTAGACTGAAAGTATTCCGACTGGAAGCAGTCCGGGCTGGGTTTAAAAAGGCTTGGCAGGATCGTGAGTATTCCACCATCATAGCTGTTGCTGAAAGGATCCCTAAGAAGGTGCTGGAAGAAGACCCCAAGCTACTCATGTGGTATGATCAAGCGGTTACCAGGATCGGAGGGGAATGAGAGCAGGAGAATGGCGATTTAGTACACTTCATAAGAGTGTCTGCAAGATCATTGAGATACAGCATCTCTGGGAACAGGAGGTTGCCCAGATTTGGTTGCCCGCTCATAATATTGTTACCCGGGTTCTTGGCGCTGAACTAGAGACTTTAGACTCACACTTCGATCCTAAAACATCATCCGCATATATCGAGTATGTCTCAGCAGCAGCCAAAGTGGCTGAGGTGATGGAGGGATTCGCTGATAGCTCTGAGGACCCTATCCTATTAGCGCCAATGGAATCAAATGTCATTCCGCTACCTCATCAGATGCAGGCTCTGTCAAGGGCCATCTCTGGGCATCAGATTCGCTATCTACTGGCTGATGAAGTTGGGCTAGGTAAAACAATTGAAGCCGGTCTGATCATGCGTGAGCTCAAACTGAAAGGCCTGGTACGACGCACGCTGGTGGTGGCACCAAAGGGAATTGCCACTCAGTGGGCTTCTGAAATGCAAGTTCATTTTAATGAGGGTTTTCAATTGATCCTCGGCAAAGAGATTGCCACCCTGGATCGTATGGCAAGGGCGACAGGTCAGAATGACAATAATTCAGCGTGGTCCATGTATGACCAGGTGATTGTCTCTTTGGACTCAGTGAAACCCATCGACAAACGACGGGGATGGTCAAAACAACAACTATCAGATTATAATCACGCCCGCTACGAAAATCTAATCACCGCAGGATGGGATCTCATCATCGTTGATGAAACGCATCGCTTAGGCGGAAGCACAGAACAGGTAGCTCGTTACAAGCTGGGCAGGGGACTTTCGGAAGCCTCTCCATATCTATTATTGCTATCCGCTACCCCACACCAGGGTAAATCAGATGCCTTCCACCGGATCATGAGCTTGCTCGACCATCAAGCATTCCCTGATCCTGAAAGCGTGACCCACGATCATGTCGCTCCTTATGTCATTCGAACGGAAAAGCGACGAGCTATCGATGAAGATGGAAGACCATTATTCAAGCCCAGAAAGACTCAAATGGTTGCAGTGCATTGGGAATCCAGGCACAGTGACCAGCAGGCTTTGTATGAGGCGGTCACGGATTACGTGCGTGTCGGCTACAATCAAGCCTTGAAGGAAAAGAAGCGCTATATTGGTTTTCTGATGATTCTTATGCAGCGCCTGGTCGTTTCAAGCACAAGTGCTATCCGGACAAGTTTAGAGCGACGTCTAGCAGTGTTAGATGATACTAATCACCAATATTCCAAGGAATTGGATCTGGATAATGATTCTGAGTCGGCAGAAGTTATTGAAGACCTATATGATATGGATGGTCAACAATTGCTTGACGAATTGCTAAGGACCCAACTTATGGGAACTCAGCAAGAGCGAAATGAAGTTGAAAACCTTCTTGAATCAGCCAGGAAATGTGAGCGGGGTGGCCTCGATGCCAAGGCTGAAGCATTGCTCGATTGGATATATAAATTACAGATCCAGGAGAACGAACCAGATCTCAAAGTCCTCATTTTTACAGAATTTATTCCAACCCAACACATGCTGAAAACATTCCTGGAAACCCGTGGAATCTCGGTTTCAGTGTTGAATGGATCCATGGGGATGGAGGAACGTAAACTCGCACAAGACAATTTTCGTGACCATACGCGTGTCATGGTCTCAACCGATGCAGGAGGGGAGGGCTTAAACCTTCAATTCTGTCATGTGGTCATTAACTATGATATACCCTGGAACCCCATGCGTCTGGAACAACGAATTGGACGTGTGGATCGCATTGGTCAATCCAAAATTGTATTGGCTCTCAACTTCATGTTTGAAGATTCAGTCGAATTTCGAGTCCGGGAAGTCCTTGAAGAAAAATTAGCTGTTATTTTTGACGAGTTCGGGATTGACAAGACGGGAGATGTCCTGGATTCTGCTCAAGCCGGTGAATTGTTCGAAGATGTTTTTGCGCAAGCGATTTTAAATCCCGAGGACATGGAAAACGTCATTGATAAAACAGTTTCGACAATTCGATCTGAAATTGAGCATGTCCGCGAGAATTCGACTTTATATGGGATATCGGATGAGCCTGACCCTACTATGGCAAAACGCCTTAGATCGCATCCATTGCCCTATTGGGTCGAAAGAATGACGGTTGGCTACATCAATTCACATGGTGGTGCAAGCGAGAAAAAATCTACTTGGTGGCATTTGACATGGCCTGAGGGTAAAAAGCAGAAGAAATGTGTATTCAAGCGAGAGGAGTACGATAAAATTGAGGGTGCAAAACTTCTAAATCTTGAAAGCCGCCAGATAAGAGCACTTGCTCAAAAAATACCGCAATTATATGACTACCAACGCGTTCCTGTAATTCAGCTAGTGGACCTTCCAGTTGGACTCTCTGGAACCTGGGGTCTTTTCGAGATAAAAATTTACACCACTGGGCAGGGGACGGCATCTCTTGCTCGTCTTCCAGCTACTCGAAGACGATTTATTAGTATTTTTATCAGCAAAGATGGAAATGTGTACGGACCGACTGCACGACACATTTGGGATAGTCTGCAGAGTCGGGCACCACTTGTTACTGGTAATCTCTCTGAAGCGGAATCAATGAACTGTTACAAGATTTTAACCGAAGCTGCACTTGAGTCTGGAAACTCCCTCTATCTTAGTCTGAAAGATGAGCACGTCGCAGCAATTGAAGATGAGCGTAAACGAGGGCTGAAAGCCTTAAAATCAAAACGGAAACTTATCAATCGGGTCGGTTTACCAGAAGTAAAACAGTTCCGTCTTGATAAGCTCAACGCAGAAATGAGTGCATGGGAAATTGAACTTGAATCCGCTCGCCAGATAGTCCCTGAGATCAAACCGTTATTGGCAGTACAGATAAACGAGATGCTAGATGAGTAATGCAGAGAAATTTATAGGCACATATAATGCACTTGAAGACTGGTTGAAAACCAAATACAACCAGGGAAGACATGATAGCTTTTTCCATTTGATTGCAGCAGCTTCTGAAAAAAATCGAGCAGTTCAACAGCATCAACCTTTTCTGAAAAGTATGGGGGACTTGCGGAATGCAATCCTTCATGATCGCGAATTTCCACAGAAGATTATTGCTGATCCGCGTGAGGATATTGTTGCTGAATTTGAGACAGTGCTCACCAAAATTCGTGAGCCCATGAAGCTGATCACAAAAGCGTCGAGTCAGTTGGAGTATTTTACTCCCCAGACAAAGCTATCCCATATTTTAGAGTTGATGCGAGAGAAGGATTATTCTCAGGTAATTGTGCAGAATCTGGATGACACATTTGGCTTGATAACCAGAGAGGGTATCTCCATGTGGGTCGAAGCAAATATTGATGAAGATGTTGTCAGTATTAAAGAGACGCTTCTCGAGGATGTCTTGCCCTATGAGAAGGAGCAATGCTGGGTATTCGTTCCAAGACAGATCAACATTTATGATGGTGTTGCAGAGTTGTCAAATCCTTCTCATCGCATACAAGCCCTATTGATCACTGAAAACGGACTATCTCACCAGAAACCACTTGGACTATTTACTATCTGGGAGATGAAAGAAATTCTCAAGCATGCATAATTGGCGTCAAAATATTCTCGAACGGTTTATTCCCCGCTTACATAGGCTTACACTTGTATCAGATCCTGATGGTCTTTTAGCCGAAGAGTCGCTTGCCATGGAGCTTGAGAAACGAGGATTTGATCTTATTGAGTATGATGATGCAGTTGAATTCAGGTATGCGTATGAGAAAAAATATCGCTCCATTTGGGATAATGGAGAAAATACTGATTTGGTTGTTGTTCTCCGAATTCCTGATACTGATCTAGACTCTTTGCCCTATGATCTTCTTCAAGCTGGTAAAAAAATGTCATTTAGTCTGGGAGAGATATTCCCGAACCTGAGTCCTCCGATTATTGAAAGTTTGGATCTGAGTCTACTTGATAACCTATTCGAAGCCCAGCAACAAATCATTCCTGATCGAATGGGGGATAATGCCACCATCGACTTTGTTCTAAGGTATGTTTTCGGGATTGATGCACACCTGATCAATAAAGATCATGAGCTATTCAAAACACTTATCCATCTGCACTATGGTAAAATCATTCTTCCCGTAAATACGGCTGAGCGGCTGATAAATGTCCTCGCAACGCATAAGGCATTCAAAGATTGGCCACTTGATCTCATCGTGGAAAGTTCTGACCGATTCTATGAATTTCTCCAGGAGAGATGGCCCTTATTCCTCGAGAGATACAGTGAGGATAATCAAGTCGCTGAAATGTCTCCAGCTGTAGCTCTTAACTACTCAGGACCACAGTTATTACCCTTTGATCATGATGACATCCGTATTTACATAGATAATCTGTTTGTTGAAGGCCGACTGTTAGCCGTGAGAGCTCCAAAAATTATTGTGGATGAAACTTCCTGGATGATGTGTGGTGTAGCCAACGATTCACATGACAATCTGAAAGCCCGTATTGACCGGATGTATGCTATTATTAAGGAGGAAATGCCAGGCTTGGAGGCACGCCACGAGGATTGGAGCTCCTTTGCTTTACAATGGGCGGAGTTAAATGCACTGATCTGCTCTTTTGGTCCCAATACTATTGATTCCAGATTACTTGAACAGCGTGTGCAACTCAATGAGATCTTCTCTGAATGGCTTACGACCCACTATTCGAGTCTGATGAACATTCCTCCATCCACACCAGCAATGCTGCATCATGTTCCGAGAAGGCTATCACGTGATAGAGAATTAAACCATGAAAGTAGAGTGGCTTTAATTGTGATTGATGGTTTGGCTATGGATCAGTGGGTCACCCTAAGGCAGATAATCAAGAGTCAAAAGCCGGGTCTCAGTATGCTAGAGACTGCTGTCTTTGCTTGGATCCCAACAATCACATCAGTCTCAAGGCAGTCAATATTTTCTGGGAAGCCCCCTTTGTATTTCCCTGGAACTATCACCAGTAGCAACAGTGAGGAAAAGCTATGGAGACAGTTTTGGGAAGGGAATGGTCTGACTAAACACGAGATTGCCTATCAGCGGAGTTTGGGTAGCAGTGGCAAAGATCATTCACTTGATCAGTCATTTGATCTCCACGAGATCAGAGCCTTAGGATTGGTAGTCGACAAGGTTGACAAAATAATGCACGGGATGCAGCTAGGATCGGCTGGGATGCATAATCAGGTGCAGCAGTGGGCTGAAAAAGGTTTTTTAAGTTCGTTAATTACAGATCTGCTGGATTTGGATTTTGACGTTTGGTTGACTTCCGATCATGGCAACATCGAATGCCAGGGCAAAGGCCGGCCAGCTGAGGGAGTTATTGCCGAGACAAGGGGGGAGCGTGTACGCGTTTATCCAACTCAGGAACTTCGTTCACAAGTATCTGAATCTTTCTCCTTCGCCCATAAATGGGAGCCTATCGGTCTGCCTTCAGAATACTTTCCACTTGTAATAAGTGATAGAGAGGCGTTCGTAACTAACGGTGAGACGATTGTTGGTCACGGGGGTATCTCATTGGAAGAGGTAATAGTCCCTCTTATTAAATTTTCTAAATCGGATATATAATTGTGAAAAGACACGAAAAACTTGGGATCAAACAAACCATCCAAAAACACTGGATGGATCGAGTTCTCCAAATGATGCTGGCAGGAATGAGTGAGAAAGACATTCGCAATGATTTGTTAAATTATCTACGTACCCAAAAGCAAAGTGGTGGAGAAGCTGAAAGAGGGCTGAAAACGTATACTATGGCGATTGGAATTCTGGCATCATGGTTTTCACCACCATCTGAGCTGCGCGAATTTGTTGATCGGTCATTTGGACTAGCGAAGCACACAAATCAGAAAGAACTGTTACCCTTGCATTGGTCTGTCATTGTCTCATCCTATCCGTTTTGGTTTAACGTGGCTCGCCAGTCTGGCCGGTTGCTTGCACTTCAGGACCAAATCACTCAGGCGCAGATTGTTATCCGGTTAAAAGAGCAATACGGTGATCGTGAAACAATCAGTCGCAACACTAGATATGCCCTCAGATCCTTTGTGGCGTGGGGCGTTCTGAAGGATTCTGATGTAAAGGGATCATATCAAAAGGGTGATGTCCATACCATTACTGACATCGACCTTGTATTGAATATCTTTGAAGCAGCGTTGCATGCGACAAACACAGGCAAGCTACCTCTGAAATTACTGATGAATCATCCCGCGCTATTTCCATTTAACATCTCTTCGTTCTCAGTAGGCGAGATTATAGCAAAACTGCCAGAATCACTTTCCCTCCAACAGTTCAGCTCAGCTGATGACATCCTCATGTTAAAGGGATAAATGAAAACCATTCAAGAATTTGGGGGGTTTGTTCTTGATGCTGTTCGAACCCACTTAAACAACGATAAAGAGAGCCCCGTGAATGAGCTTCTTCATTCACTTTCTATATTTGATACATACGCCATCATTGAGAGTCAACAAAAGAAACTGTCAGCAGTTGATAGGTCGGTGATTTCTGTTTTTTATAATCTTATCCAGCGTGGATTACCAACACGGTTCTCGACACGTTTAGAACAAGTTTTTAGCCGGGCATTTCCATTCATCCAAATTGACGAATATCGAGGATCTATTAATCCCCATTTTTCTGACAATCCCCCTGAGAATCTAACTTCTCTCCTGGAGCAAGCATATCATGTCATTGATCCTCGGCTAAGTGGAGTTGATCTCAAGGAAAATTATCAATATTCCTGGGAGCAGCTTGATAGCACTTTTGAAGAGGATTTTTATTTCAATACTCTAGGGAAACTTGCTGGTGATACATCCTGGCTGCTCCAGTTGGTGGAAACTCAGCGACCATTGACCGAAATCGTCCAATCGGAAATAAAAAACAAAACCCTGGCATCCAATTTTATTGAACAGCGCTGTGATTTCTCCATCGAATTCCCTCTTCTAATCAGAGGTAAGCAGGGAATTATCTTGGAGGTTGATGGAAAACAACACAATGACAAAGAACAAAGCAAGCTTGACCAAGCCCGGGATGAGGCTGCAAGGGAATCGAACTGGATGGAGACACTACGTATTCCCACTCAACAGTGGTCAAATCAGGATCTTCTTCTAACAAGTTTTAAGCAAATGCTTGATGAACCTTTTTTCAAGAATACTGCCTATAATTATTCAAATCCCATGTACGGTTCAAAGGCTGGATTAACCGCGCTTCAACTTGCCTTGAGCCCAATCCTGATCGCACGCATACAAAAGATTCTTCTTCGGGAACTGTTGAATGGGAACTTGGATCTAAAGGAGAAATCTTGGACAATTTGCATAATAGAGCGTGATATTCCAGGGAGTTCATTGGCCATCAGAGATATTGAAGAAAGTCTTAATTACTATTCTACGCTGATCAAAGACACCTTCAGTATTCCTTCAATCAATCTCCATATTTATTCTACTCCAGAGTTTATAGAGGCTGAGTTGCACGGCATGAGTATCGATAAACCCATCCCTATAGATGAATTATCCGAGACAGACATCGAATATGATCTTGTGATTGATAATTCTGTCATATCCAGAGATCATACGTGGGGAGTCCATAAATTTCATCGTACTCCCAAGAATTATGTTGTCCTAACAAGCGCGAAATCAATAAGTGGCAAGCGTAAAATTGTATCAAGTCAACTACTTCCATTCCAACAACTGACAACAAAAGATGATGAAGGTCAATATCTCGAGAATCAAGGTCATAAATCTAATTTAGAAATATTTTTGGCAGATATTTTTCGTAAAACAAGGTTAAGGCCTGGTCAATTGCCAATCTTGGATCGAGCTCTTCGTCAGCAAAGCGTAATAGGATTATTGCCCACCGGTGGTGGTAAATCGATGACATATCAGATAGCTACTCTACTGCAACCTGGAATGACACTAATAGTGGACCCAATCAAATCTCTCATGAGGGATCAGGTGAACAGTCTCACAGTTAACCTGATTGATTGTGCGGGATTTGTAAACAGCTCCCAAAATAGGTCTGAAAAGGAGGTTGAGCACAAACGACTTGTTGGAGGAGAATTACTCTTCTTCTTCATGTCACCTGAACGGTTCCTAATTCAGGAATTTAGAGAGCTTCTGAAGCACACAAAAAATAACGGCAATTCTTTTTCTTATTGCGTAATCGATGAAGCCCACTGTGTCTCTGAATGGGGCCATGATTTTAGAACGAGCTATTTATTCCTCGGCAGAAATTCAACGCGATATGCTAAAACATATTCCCTGGAACCTATAACTTTATTCGGGTTAACTGCGACTGCCAGCTACGATGTTTTGGCTGATATCCAAAGGGAACTCTCAGGAGATACTGAGAATCTGGATAGCATCCTTAGTGATGAAGCAATAGTAAGATTTGAAACATTCAATAGACCAGAAATGCAATATCAAGTTGAAGCAGTAAACATACCGAATGAACAACCATATAGGAATATTGGAGAGTTAAAAAAATCTTTGGGAGAGGCTAAGCATAGATCTGTAAATGAACTGCTATCATCAATGCCTCATATGATCAAAGAACTTAATGTCTCAACCGACGCAGTTTACATACCCATTACAGATCTTAAAACGACTGAGGAAGACAAAGCTCGAATTTCAGAAAAGATTACTCTAAATGGTTATGATGAAAACAATTTTTGGAGAGAAGATAATGAACATGCGGGGATAATATTTTGTCCTCACCGGAGTTGGTATTTTGGTGTTACAGATAAGTATATGCAGGATGAAAGATCAAGTGGGGTTACCGATTCAATCCTTTCTGTTTACGGAGAATCAAATGTAAAGGTTGGTACTTTTCTGGGTGTTGATCAAGAACAAATCAATCATTCAGCCATGGAAGAGGATAACATCAAAAATCAGGATGCCTTTATCAACAGCGACCTTAATCTAATGGTTTGTACAAAGGCTTTTGGAATGGGCATCGATAAGGCAAACGTTCGTCTCGCCATACATCTTAATTATCCTCAATCAATTGAAAGTTACGTGCAAGAAGCAGGTCGAATTGGCCGAGATGGGAAGATCGCTCTTTCGTGCATCGCATATAATAATCAAAATTTCAGCTTGGTTTCTGATCCGGATGATAAAAGCGTAAATGTTGATCGCCAAATTTTGATGGATTTCTATAATAGTTCCTTCCCTGGGAAGAATAAGGAAAAATGGAATCTTTTCGAGCTTCTCAGCGGAATTGAATCACCTCCTCAAGGAATGACACGTCAAGTGGAGTCTGCCTTGAGTGATGAGGAGCATTTGGACCTGTCAATTACTTTGGGACGTAATCAACAGGGTACAATCAATAAGCTAAGAATAAATAGTCCAGATAATCAGAAATATGGGGTCCTGTTTTTCCCAAATTTAAATCCTGCAACTAACTTTATTGACTTCCCTCTTGAGGAGGCAAAGGTAATGCTGGCTAAAGTTCAGAAAACAGTCAGATCGATTTGCCCATTAAATACAAACGTTCTCACATGGCTTTCCCAGACCACGCCAGGCCGGAATGAACCCGGTATCGAAGCACAATTGTCAGAAATGGAAGAAGGGGAGGAAAAACAGATTATACTATTTTTTACTAATGACATTTCTACCTACCAGCAGCGAGTGTTAGAAGTTTTAAATAGGAGTCAAGGGAACCGGGCAGAATGGTGGCTTGGGCAGTATAAAAGAACGTCTTCGATTGAGGCATTCACGGCGTCAATTCCCGACATCTCTGAAGAGGACATTAAAGAAATAACAGGGTGTTACTATAAGATCAGGACAAAGCATGACACCGAAAAGGCTTTATATCGCTTGGCATTAGTTGGTGTAGTAACCGATTTCACAACGGATTATAAGTACAACACATTCGCAGTTACAATTCGCAAAAGAAGTGATGAAGAATACACTCGTATTTTGAGGTCCTATATCAGACGATACTATTCTGAAACACGCACACAAAATATTTTAACTGACATAGCAAAGAGGCGAGGGAAAAATTATATACAGAAGGCCCTCAATTACATAATTGAGTTCTTATACCGTGAAGTAGCACATAAAAGAAAAAAGGCAATCGATGCAATTCAGGAGGCCTGCGAAGTTGGGGCGACTCAAGGGAATGGTGCCATAAAGGAATACATCGATGTGTATTTCAATTCAAAGTACGGACGTGCAGGATTTAAATTTGAGAAGAATGGTGAAATAACAAACGGTTCCTTATCTGATCGCACTAAGGAAGGGTTAGAAGTAGGTATAGATATAGTTTGGGAATTTATCGAAGTAGCTACTACGTGGGACCTTAGCGGTGCCCAACTGGTAAATTTGAAACACCTTAGAGGTGCATGTGTCCGCTTCTTAATCAACAATCCAAAGAACTATTCGCTCCTCTTGCTAAAAGCGTTTTGCACTATTGTTCTTGAAGAAGAGAGGATAAAGGTATCAACTCTAATTGATGAGGCACAAAAAGAGATTCAGCAGAGCTTTGAACTTATACTAATTGATGAGGGTGTGAGTATGGTAGAATTGATTGGGGCTATTGAACACTACTATGATCTACTCCATGATAATAGTTCAAGACCCGAACTCCTTGCAATCATCAGAAGGGCTCGAGAATTACAAATGGCACATTCGAATAAATTATGGTTGGAAAATTTTAACATGAATTTTACGGTGAACTATGAATGAAGAACTAGCAAAAGAATTAGCGGCTATTCAAGATGAGCTCTCAAAACTAAAACCGGCGGTTGAATATGTGGAAGCAGCTAGCGAAAGCGTATCCAAGGTTGATGAGAAAGTGCCCAAGTTATTACAAAAAATGGGTGCGTTAAAAATAAGTGCAAAAAAGCTTAAAGGTGAAGTTGATGAAACTTTTTCATCGTTACAAGCGATTGGGGAAGAGGTCTCGGGGAAGATTGATGGCATCAATAATCAAGTCAATGAGGCCCTTAACACATTTGCCGAGGACGGTCAAAATCTAAAGAATGAACTTGGCCAGCAGTTTCAAAGCAAGATAACAGAAACTGAGAAACTAGTCTCTGATGTTGATGTGACGCTGAAGAGTATTAATGAGGAGTATCAGTCCCAGGTAAAATCACTCATAGCTGAGATAAAAGCTAAGTCCAAAGAGATACACTCCATATACAAAGAGCTAGAGAAGATCAAGTCAGCACGACGAGAATATGTCGATTTTATGTCCGAAGCTGAGGAAAAGTTCAAGGTAGCCTTAGAGAATCTTGAAACAAACAAACTTGAGGCCCTGAATGATACGATTGCATCTGCGACGAATGATTTCGGTGAGAAAGGGGAAACCCTTAGGGAAGAGTTGTCTGAGCAAATCTCAAATGAAATTTCTAAATCAGATACAGCATTATTATCTGCAGAGAATGCTGTAAAGAATATTCAGTCCAGCTATGAGGAGAAAGTCGGAACTTTGATCAAAGACGTTACCGACAAATCCTCTGAAATATTTTTTATTTACGATGAGCTGGAAAAGATCAAGGATACCAAAGATGAATATGTTGAATTCCTTGATTCAGCAAAGAAGCAATACGAATCAACCCTTAAGAAATCCGTGAATAAATTTGATGAGGTAATGAAAAGCGCCGATTATCCTGTTCTTGTTGATACAATAAAGAAACTCACCTCTAGGCTCGAACGTCTTGAAAGTCATGCTCACAAGCACGCATTCAGTGGGACAAAGATATAAGAATAGTCTAAATGATCCGAATCTGTCCAAAGCCTGAATTGTGGTATAAAGTGTTTCAAACTCTTGAAAAATATGCGCGTACGCACAAATGCGCCCCTTCAGATCCACCCAGAGCTTTAGTTCTGTCAGGGTGGACATTTGCTACTGATTTAGAAAAAAAAGAAAGATGGGAGGAGATGTTGGCATGGGCAACTGGAAACAATTGTATCTATCTAGTAGTTGATATTGCTGACAAGGATTTCTATGAAGTAGAAGAATTAATTACCTATCCAGTAAATCCCAATGGAGATCCTTTGTATCGATCCTGGGATTACGAGGCAAAGACTCTACCAGCTGAAACAGAGCTAAAAGCATATCTGAACTATTTGAGCAATAACTGGGAATCAATTGTAGGCAAGGATCTTTCAGGCGTAACCCAGCCTTATATGTTTACAGGTGCAAAGGCGCGTAGGCTTCTAGTATATTGTAAGGAGTCCTATCATCCGCCATGGGGTGAGTGGTTTCAGTTGTCGGGAGATGAAGCAGAGCGGCGAACTTTTACGCGTTTTCGTGCAGCAATAAACATGGTAATTTCACCTCATGAGGTTGATCATATTGATTTTGTTCCAAGTTAAGTACTTAATCAACAGTCAATGTAATGAAGACAAGTTGGTAGTATGAGTAAACCATTCAAGCCTTCAATCGAATTCAACGAGATGTTAGAGAATCTTGTCCGAACAATCGATGAGTTGAGTTTGATATTAAATCCACTTGAAGAGCATACGATATTGGATAAGTATGACGATGACTACTTACGTTTAAAAAACTGGGCTCAAGTCAACATAAAATTCCTCAATTTTGATATCATAGGTCATTTGAACATCGAAGTAATGAAGTGTTCACAAAATGATGGGCTTATCGATGTAGATGATTTTAAGTATAATCTTGAATATCTTAACGGAATCGATATCGTCGGATACATTGCGCAAGAAACTGGAATTGAACCCCATTTTGATACTTCCTTTGAATACTTCAAATATTGTGAAGATTTGGTCGAGAAAGCTCGCCGGAAAATATCAAAATATGATGTTGGAAATGACAAGGGGTATATCTACGCATTGACAAACAAGAGTATGCCAGGATTGATAAAAATAGGGGTAACTCACAGGAATCCTGACAGTCGGGTAGCTGAACTCTCCAACAATACTGGTGTTCCGACCCCTTTCGTTCTTTCATTCTCCCAATGGGTTCAAAATTGTACTTTAATCGAGGGTCTGGTTCACAAGAAATTAAAAAGTTACCGCGTTTCCGAAAATCGTGAATTTTTCAGAGTAGATCTCTCTAAAGTCAAATCAGCTGTTGACAAGAGCGTATGGAAATTAGCTGATTCAAACCAGAGAGATAAAAAGGGGTGATAATGGAAAAGTTCAGCAAAAGGCTCACGAAAGGAGAAATTTTCCACGGATATTTGTATATAGATGCAGATTTTGCAACTACCCTCTTTGGACCGGCGTATCACGATCGAAAGAGCCAAGCTGAGATCTTGTTCAAAGATGTTGAATCAGGATCGCTTACACGTTCTCACTATCCAGAGCTCCCGAGTGAGATCATGGTGAGGTTTGATAATTCAGGGTCTTATAAAGATTGCAAATATAGTCAGTCATCTAAAAGATTATTTGGCCTTAAAGAATGGTTTCTCGAGCGAAAAATTCAAGAGTATGAAACTATTGATATTGAGATAGAAGATGAAAAGATACGCGTATCATACAGCAATCCCAATGAAGCATATGTTGATGATTGGTTTATCCCAGCTCCAGTCCCTGAAGGGCATGGTGATGAGGATAATTCTGAAGAATCAGTGATGTATGAATTTTTTGACAGATCAAAAATTGGTCATGGGCATGAAGACTATATACGAGGCGTATTAATCGAGCTGTTTTTAAACCATTATCACAAGTTATTCATCACGGCAGTCTCACGACATTATCCCCTAAGCGAATTTCTACTATCACGTTATGAGGAGGAATGGAATTGGGACCAGATAAGTATGAACCAAAATATTCCTCTCTCGGAAGATGTTTTGTTCAGATTCCAAAATAGGTGGAATTGGTGGAGACTTTCCCAAAGAACTGATCTACCATGGTCTGAAGAAATTATTGAAGCATTCGATTATCATTGGCATTGGGAGAGTTTGTCAGAGAATAAATCTATCTCTTGGACAGAGTACCTGATGGAAAAATATCGTGATAAGATATTGTGGTCCATGGATGAAGTAGACTACCAGCGGCAAAAAGATGAAGAAGCCTCAGAAGGATTCGATGGGCAACTTGAGCAGGCAATCTATGAGGCCGATGTAGAAGATAAAGAAGTAGATTTTTCACTGACACCACCACCAGATAATGACTATCCCAAAAGAACTATCTGCAGTAATCCCAACATTGACTGGAATGTTAATCTGATCAATCAGTTTATCGAGCACATTGACCTGGCAGAACTGTGTAATAATCCCAGCATTGACTGGAGTGATGAGATACTAGATGAGTTTAAGGATTACTTAGATTGGGAAGCTTTGTGCTCTCAAGTTGGTGTGGAGTGGACTGCGGAAAGAATCCCGAAATACCTGGATTTTATTGAATGGAAAGCGCTGTCTGGAAACAGACACATTAGGTGGGATGAGACATTGATTAAGAAATTTGACCAAAAATTGGATTGGTCGGCACTATCGTTAAACCCGGCACTAAAAATCTCAAGTGAGTTTATTGCGGAAAATGCAGGAAAATTTGATTGGTCAAATCTCTCTGCAAATGCTGATTTGATAAATTTTATTGGCCCACGAGACTGGCACAGTTCAGACACGTTTGCCACGAAGTTCGAGTCACTCATAGATTGGCGATCTTTCTCAGCAAATTCAGGAGTCTACTGGTACGAAAAAACGCTTGAAAAATATGTAGACAAATTTGATTGGGACGAGTTGTCTCGTAATCCTGCTGTAGGCGAGAAATTGTTCCAGATAGAGGGATTTGAGGACAGGGTGAATTGGGAACATTTGAGCGAAAATATTGGGGTCAAATTTACCGACGACTTGGTTATCCAATACGCTGACAAATGGTTCTGGTGGAGTTTACTTCAGAATCCAGAATTTAGCATAACCACCGAAATCGCCAAAGGATGCAAAGCTTACCTAACGCATGAAATCAACTCAAAGCAACAACTCTACGAACTCGCAGAACGGTCACACTCGGATTATGTTAGTATGCAAAGCAGGTCTCTCTGGAACAACACAACATTCCGCAAGGATTTCTCCATGCTTGAAAACTTGCCCTGGACTTTGCAGTTCCTTAAACAAAATGTAGATTTGACTCCTGGATGGGCATATGACATTGATACTAGATCATACCATACGCTACAAATGATTGGAGTGGCTGAAAATAGGTCGATTTGGAAAAGGGTGTTCTCTCCCTACATTGATGATGAGCTAATTATAGAAATCATGAATTATCAAGGTGTTGTCCCTCATGCACAAAAAGATAACACCGACGAAGATGAACCACTCCCATTTTAAGGGCGTACTCATAATACAAGGTATAATTAGATAGAGAGAATATGTTATGACATTACCATTTATGATACGGTAGTTTGCTCGGTCTGTGGTACCAAAACAGGAGTCTCCGGGTTAACAAGTACAAATGCTATGGGTCCCTCGGATTTGGATATGAGACCCCCTGAAATGGCCCGGTCTACTATGGATTTTTGGGTTGATTGCTGTGATACATGTGGATATTGCGCTGCCGACCCAAGTGATGAATCAGTGAATGCCTCGTGGTTTATTAAAACTCCAGAATATACTAAGACTCTGGAGGAGGAATCTTATCCTGAATTAGCAAACATATTCAGATGCAAAAGTCTGATCAACGAAGTTGATGGTAAGTATGCAGAGGCGGCAAAAGCTGCTTTGCATGCAGCTTGGGTGTGTGATGATCATCAGTTAATCGAGCAATCCTACACATGTCGAATAAATGCCATTCGATTGCTGAAGGAGGCAGAAAGCAATCATGATGAGTATTCAGCTGAAGAGGGAATCTCCAGATTGGTATTAATTGATATGCTTAGGCGGGTCGAGAAGTATGAGGAGGCAACGAGTGAAATAAATAAGCTGCAAAGTGTTATAGATGATCCTGGTTTACTTCGTATTCTTATTTATCAAGCTACGCTGATTGGGAAGAAAGATAGAGCATGTCATACAGTCCCCTCTTTTGAAGAGGTTTAATCACAGAACCCATTTTTTGGATAACATAAAATGCCTGATGTGAACTCGTTCAAATTTCCGATGGACATAATTTTGAGGCAATTTTGAGCTCTATAAATTTTATATATCATTGCTTATGGTATAGCGGCACTGGAGTGGGGACAAATTGGCATCACTAGTAAAAAAACGCAATAGGTACACTAAATTCGGATTCGTCTCCCTGGCGGCAAAGATAAAACGATTTCTACCCAGACCGGCAATCGTCGTGAAACTGGGAGCAAACTGAACGGAATGAAACAGACCACCATTAACTCATAGTCCAAATAATGCTTGTCAACATGTTTATGCATATGACGGGGTGGGAAAATAATATAAATAGCGTTAGTAGCTCATTTTGGCAAAAAACCTACTCACATATGACCAGTTAATCCAACCCTATGAATAATTAATCTGTGAATAAGATAGTCTTTTCATTTTTAGCAACCTCCCCAGGCAGTGAGTGCCATCCTAAAAAAAACAAAGTTGAAATTAAAAGTGTATCAATATATTATCAATGAATATGGCATGTGGTGGCGTGATTTGTCTATATCATAAAGATCACAATACAATATTATCACTTATGCAGGATAGCTATCATGCTAGTATAATCAATGTGTTAGGGTAGTACCCGGGGCCGGAATCGAACCGGCACGGCTTTAAGGGCCGAGGGATTTTAAGTCCCTTGTGTCTACCAATGACGTTA
>Ga0233437_1003055_pt1 | contig 23048 bp, 27 predicted proteins | sample SI_122_August201_FD_182714 | JGI IMG/M metagenome (GOLD analysis project Ga0233437, IMG submission 182714) | Seawater microbial communities from Saanich Inlet, British Columbia, Canada - SI_122_August2016_200_MG | ecosystem: Environmental > Aquatic > Marine > Inlet | place: Canada: British...
CGCTTCATTGCTTCTCTCCCATGATGCTTGGTTTAAAAGTAAGTACCGGTTTACATATAATGCCTTGCGGTGCTCCAGTCTCACATGTCATGCGACCTACGACATAGCCGCTAATTGTCAGTGCGCCGACCAGCGATAGTAAAAAGGTTATAATGTATACCGTCAGGATTATTGTTTTCATGACTACCCCTATTTGTATCTAGTTGTGGTTGTTACAACAATCCTGTCTCTGATACAACAGAATTTTGTGCGTTTCAGCCTTGTTTTAAGACAAAGCCACTCTTTAAACATCTTCATCCTCTTGAGCATATTGAATCCTCCGATCATAAGTCCCCGCATGATAAAGCCCTGTCAATCCGACTTGGTACAAATGCCTCTTTGATCTTCCCAATACCAATTAGCAGGTTGATATATTCCTCTGGCAATTCTGCTGTTATGTAATCGTGGATCGAAAATTTAACCCCATCAAGCTCATGAGTGGCTTCGTATCTATATACTGCCACTTCAGTGTCTTGCATATCGTTGATAAGATGCCCAATCTTATCAAAGCTGACTCTGTATGGTATATATGGAGTGAGGATTCTGAGAACGGGTTTACCTTTTTCAAATTTAATATCAACACCTTCCCATGCTATAACGCTACGTCTTGAAATGCAGCCGTCCATAGCATAGATAAAATCAATGTACATCTGATTCATCATTGACATGCCTTCAACGGAACAGGCAACCTTTCTTGCTTTTTTAAGCCATTCAAGTTCAGACTTGAGCTTATCCTCACGCTTTGTGAAGTTATTCATCTTCGCCACCCAGCACCTTCAGCCCTTGCACGATATGAAGAGCCAATGTTGTGAAATCCTCTGCCTGCTGCTTGTCGTCAGAGCAAAGGATTGCTTGAAAGGTATCACAGCCAGAACAGCTTCCATAGCTCACCCTAACAAACCAGTAATCGTTTGGCTGATAGCCAGCTTCCGCGATTACATATAGCAGTGTGCCCTGGTAATTACCATCATCAATTGTATGGATTCTGTTGGGATCTGGTAGCCCGTATTCACTACTAGGATTGATTGCAGTAATAACATGTCTAACAAGATCCTCATAGCCTCCTGGTGGCGCTTGTTCAAAGGCAGCCTTTATTTGGGGCTTTGCCTCCATGAAACGGTTGACAAATTCCTTAATCATTTCTGTTACTCCTTATTTTGAGATTGAAATTGAGCAGTTTATTTTACTTGCCTTGGTTGCTCAGGGCAAAATGATTCTGCTTTACAGGCTTGGCATTGTTCTCTTGCCTAGTAATTCAGCGATTTGACTGTTGAGAGCCTCAAATTGATGCTTCCGTTGATCCTTAATGGCCGGATAGAACATCACACGGATTGCTTCTGACTTTGCACGCTCATTTGCAATCACTCTCATGGCCTGCTTTTTCAGCATATTTTTTGCTCCTTCCATTGAGATGTTACAGCAGGATCTTAATTCTGCTATTGTACGGGCCAATGGATCTGTCTTCTTTATCATCTTTTCAACTCCTCAAAAGTTTATGGGTTTATGTGTTCGTCACCGCTTTTTTACCCTAAAACATAGCGGGAACGAGGTAGATATTACCCTAAAATAGAGAAAAAGATAATTAAAATTTTCAATCCAGCTATAGAGAATTTCTATATTAGCTCCTGCCGATATAGGTTTATTACTCCTATATAATAGGGGTAAGATAAAAGCGCCTAGGGATCGATAGAGACGGCCTAGGAAGCCGGGACGCTCTATAAAACTAAAAAATAGAGGAGCTTATAAGGGTAGGATTATAAAGAGCTTATAAGAGCTTATAGGAATTTATTAGCTATATCTAACGGCTTATAGTATAGTACGCCTCTTAATAGATACCGTTCTATTAGGAGTATTACAATTTTCATCAAGAAAAAGGAGATTGCACAATTGTCAGGTAACAAACAATCAATAGATGCTATGAGCATCAAGAACAAAGGAACTGCTGTTGCTTTTATACCTATAGAAAGCAGGATCACCCGAATATCGGTGGATGAATATGAAAAGCTAAAGAAAGTGGGCTTGGCATTCCATTCTGGTCATCCCGTGACCCGATTATTCAGGGCAATAGAGTCAAATTACAGTGATAATTTTAAAGATCAGCTTGATTCTGAGGTTTCATGCTATCTGCCATTAGTGGATAGGGCTGAGAAACTAAAAATGCCAGCATTTTGGGCTTTACAAGGCTATAACCTCGCCGTGTCGGTGACTTATGCCATGAAGGCAGAGGAAAGGGACAAGGAAGCCTGTGGTAGATTAGCCGAATTTGCTAGAAAATCGCTGTTACTGGCATCAAGAGGTGAGATATTGCCTACATTAAAGGCAACATGGCAGACAAGGAGGCTAGTTGATGGATTAGCTGATTACAATTTACAATGGAGGGGTTGATTGATGGCTGATGCTATTGAATTACAGACAGAAGGGCTACATTTTACACCAATCAGAGGCAAGGATGCTAGATATAAAGGATGGCCAACTGCAAGGCTATCATCACAGAGCGCTATAGATGAGGCAGCAAACAGTGGTGGGTATTATACTGGAATAGGTCTGGTTCACAAAACAAGTGGTACATGCTGCCTGGATATTGATGACATAGAGGCAGCAAGCATCTGGTTCCGTGACAAATATGACATTCCCGATCTTATGATGCATCTTGATGGTCATTTTGAGGTGTTATCACCGAACGCTATGTCAGGGAAGTTTATGTTCAAGCTTCCACCTAGCATTGCAAGCAGTGCTATGCTACAAAAGTTTGTAATAACCGAATGTAAGCTGGAGTTTAGGACTGGGAGTCATCAGGATGCATGGCCAGGGAGTTTACACCCAATAAGCGGTTGGACAAGCAAGCAGAAGGGAGAAATTGAGGCGGATGGGGAATATTCCCATAGAGGAAGTGAATCATTGCTCGATTTGCCGCTTGAATTACTTAAAATCTGGCTTGAAAATCAGTCACCTATAGTTGCAAGAAAGGATGGCAAGGTTATCCGTGTTAATGGTCAGTCTATTGATAACATTGTAGAGGGCATAACATCTGGAAAGCTGATTCATCCGAATATGGTTGATTATTCATACGGTCAGATCCGTGATGGTATAGCACCAGGGATTGTAAAGGCTACACTGAAGGGATTGCTACAGGCATGCAAGGGTACTGTTGATGAGATCAGATGGCAGGCGCGATACGATGGCATTGAACAGACTGTAGATGGTGCTATTGCCCGTATTGAGAGTGAGAACAAGGAGAATGAGGCTGAGAACAATGCAAAGAAGATAACCGATGATGATATTGAGAATCATGTCAAACAGGATGGAAGAAACAAGAGAAATATACCTTGGCCACCTGGACGCATGGGAGAGTTAGCAACAGCTGCGCTTGATTATCAAAGATATCAGTACCCAGAACTGGCTGTCGTGAGTGCTGTTGGGCTGATAGCAGGTATATGTGGAAGGAAGTTTGATGTGAGTCATCCAGCAACGGGGCTGAATGTGTATTTGACCGTGTTAGGGCCAACTGGAATAGGTAAGGGGTCAGTTGAGAAGTTTATCAATCAGGTATTATTCAATCAGTCTGGCCTTGGTAAGGTAATCAGCTTTGTTGGGCATAACGACTTTACATCTGGTACAATGCTACTGAAATCGCTTGAGAATGCCAAATGTCAGGTGAGTATTACCGATGAGGCAGGACAGAGTCTGAGTAGCAAGAGCGGCGATCCGCAAAAGAAGACTGCTACACTGCTAGATCTGTATAGCAAATCTGGGAGCAATGAGCTGAGCATGAATCAGGCTCAACGTGACCGTGAGTTTACAACACAAAAGCTAAAAGGCGTCAGCTTCAGTTGGATTAACATCAGTACACCTGAGGTGTTCAAGAGAGAATTCCATAGTCAAGGTGCAGTAGCAAACGGCCTTGCTCCGAGAATGAGTATATATAGTATTGACGAGATAGTGCTGGTTGCAAACAGAAAGCCGCATCTAACTTTGTCCAGTGACCTGACTGACCGACTTGGGTATCTGATCACCGAGTGTAGTAAGATTCAGAGTGTAGATGACTTTAAGGCATGGCAACTTGAATTACACAAGGACATCGGCGGTGATCCGATGAATGATAGTGACGATGCATATGCGGCAACTGAAGCAGCTGTTCTTGAAAAACATTACCGTGAATGTATGCGTGACCTGAGAGGCGATGATGTAAATAAGGCAGATATGCACAATCGGGCATACCTGAAGGTGCTAAAGTTTGCAGGCATTGCCACTGCATTGAATAAAACAAAATCAGACTCAAACCCACTGATAATTGGCAGAGCCGAATGGGAATGGGGCAAGGCAATGGTTGAGTATGAAATGGATAATATCAATAGCTTCTTTAGTGGCAGCTACTTCGGTGATGCACTAGTGGAAGGCATGGGTGTTGTTAGACATACTGTTTTCCGAATTCTGAGTGGCAGATGTGACATCAAAGATCCTCGTGGAAACGTGTCTCCCGAGCAACGGCGCCAGCGTATTGTTACAAAGTCTTCATTGTACAGGAGACTGAAGAATAATAACATATTAAAAGAACTGAATGATGATCCGAAGTTTAAGTCAAAACCAAAGAGTGGGATTGATAAATGTGTTGAAGCAATGGCTGAAAATGGTGAGTTATTGGAGACAAATGATGCCAGTGTTCGTCAAGGGCAGAGGTGTTACCGTGTGATGGAGGGAATATTAGACGGATCTTAAATAGCTTTTCAAAACCCCTTTTGCGCCCTCGGAATACCCCCAATTACCCTCTAAAGAGGATTAGAAAGGTTATGTAAGAGGATGATTAGGAAAGGGTTTTTCGGAAAAAAAAATTTCGGGGGTACGAGGGTACGGGGGTACCGCGACCGAGGGAGGGGGGTCGGGGGGCCGAACCCCGAAGAGCACGCGAATAAGAAAGCCTAATAGAATCAATAAGATATAATACACTCTCTAGGGTATTCTAAGGGTACTTTAAGGGCGCTCAGGGGCGCCAGAGGGTAAAGTCCTACCATTTACTAAGGAAACATAAAGAGAACAAAGCTATGAATGTCATATTATACCTGAATTGGCCACCGTCAGTCAATAACTACTATACCCATACAAGGAATGGTGTATTTATCTCCTCCAAGGGGAAGAAGTACACCAGCACGGTAGCAGTAGATATCCAAGAGCAGGTGGGTGCACTCAACATCAGTGAGGGTGTGCTCATGGAGGTGAAGATGTACCCACCGGATAGGCGCAAGCGTGACCTGGACAATCACATGAAGGCGCTGCAGGATAGCATAGTCAAGGCAGGACTGCTTGAGGATGACAGCCTGATCAATCAGTTATTCATCTATAGAGGTGAAGTAGTGAAAGGTGGGGTTGTAGTCGTAGAGATAACCGAATCGGGTCCGCTCGTATCCCGATAGCCTCGGTACTAACGGCTCTATACGGCTCTCTGAGCGGCTTATATATAATATTCGACTACGAGGTAGGGGTATACTATAGGAGCGCTCAGAACGCTTTATATACTTTCTATAATTTATAGAAAGTAAAAAAGCCGCTGTCCATTACAGACAGCGGCCATTTTCAGGTGATCTCCAATTTTAGCGTCAACGAGTCTCACCACACTGACGTAACACACATACTCAGTAAGTACAACTCCAGTCCCACTCCATCCACATACTGTTGTCCTTGCTGCTCGTTAGCAGCACATATACTATTCTACGGTTTGGGTGGTAGATGCCACGCCACAGTTTCATATCGACACTAGGATAATCCATAACATTCTCCATTATTGAAATACTTGCCTGTCTCATCAGTACCCAAGCGGCAATTTTGGGTAGACAGGTGACCCAAAGGCCACCTGTTTCAACTATTCGCTATATGATTCGTGTAACTTGTTTGCAAATAACCAGATGCGCTTCATGTGAGATACATTTGGCTTTGCACCTGTGTCTATTATACCCTCAATGAAATTGTTGAATTCATCCTCACTACGCGTGAACTCTATGTACTCCAAAAAATCATTAAAATAACCACCAGCTGTTATCGCGCCATTCTCTTCACGGTACTCCTTCCACGCAACCTCAGCTCCTTTCAGACCTGCAAAATCAGCATCCGTTGAGTGGTTGATGATATAACTTGTGATAAAATCACTTTTACTCATAGACATAATGTTACTCCATTTGGTTTGAGATAAATAGTAAAACGGTTTTCGTTCAACTAACAACAATAATATACCTCTATCTTATAAAAGTAAAGCTTTTAATTCAGTATTCAGAACTAAGGTTATCTATGCGGGTATTATATAAATTTATGCTGTTATTCTCTATCGTATATAGGAGCGCGCACGCGCGTATACTACAGTTTATCCATAAAGTCTAATAGATATATTCAATACGGTTATAAGTATAACTATAACTATAACTATAACATAGACAAAATCTATACGGATATAAAGACTGGTTATAATAGCTGGATCTATAAGTGTATAAGGCCTGTTTATATAAGCAAGTGCTTAATAAACCTGGTTTATGAGGGTATAAAGCTGGTTTATGACAAGGCAACAAGCGGGTTCAATGACGCCTACACCCCCTTATTGCGCTATTATAATTATTACTAAGCTACTCGAATTTTTGCACCAAATTTCCCAAACCCTAAAAACCCTAAAAACCAAAGCCACTAAAAACCAAGCCTCAAAAGCCACCTTCAAACCCTTCAAACCATCAACACACACAAATCGGACCATCAACAAAAATTTTCTATAAAAATTCTCAATCATCAAATAACCCTCAGTTAGTATTCCCTAAACCTCTTTAATATATAAGACTTTACTTTCCCTCACAAATACGGTATACTCGCTGTACGCGAGTCAGTTGTGCCCTAGACAATCATAGAGATACGCGGTTTCTATGCAAAACAAAGAGTTACTTATCATGATGACTTTTGAAATAGATTTTAAAACGGTAGATCCACCAAGACGGCGTACCTTACAAGAGGTTGTTCACCTCTCAAGAGGCTTGACAGTGGAAGAGGTGCTTGCATCATTCGGGATGGATCTCGAAGATCTTGCTGAACAGGACGAGACCTTCAAGCGGGATTTCAAGATTGCCTTTATGAAAGGCAGAGCCAGCGGGAAGCGGGAAGCAATCGACAAGCTGTTCAATCAGATGACAAATGCTAAAGGTGGTGACAAAGCCTGTCTGGAATACCTATCACGGTTCGGTGATAAGTGGTCAGATGAAGCTGAAGGCATTACTGGATTTTCAATGAAATTCGGGAAGGATAAATAGATGGAGAATAAGATCAAAGCCCTTATGGCATGCGGCGTTGAGCCAGCTAAGATTGCTATGATCTTAGACATGACACACGGGCAATTGATGCAGAGATACGGGAAAGCCATTGCTACAGCGGAAGCTGAGGCTAATGCCGGTGTTGCACAGACATTATATAAAATGGCAACAAGCGGTAAGCATCCACAAGCATCAATCTTTTGGCTTAAAGCACGTGCTGGCTGGGATGATAAGTCTGAGCTTATTGAACAATTACTTGATCACAATACACCAAGGGAAGAGATCCTCAAGCGGATCAAAGAACTTGAGACTGGGGCTGTTCACTAATGCCAACGGCAGAAGACTTTTATGGCGTAGACCCAACACTAATGCATGGTGTTGAGAGCTATCCATCTGATGAGGCTATCGAGAAAGCTAATCGCTACCTATTAGATCAGGCACAGCTAGGTGTTGCAGAAGGGCTTACTTGGCCAATGATGCTGGCAGACATTCCCCATATGGTATCTGAGCAGACTCTTGAGATGCCATTGTTTGAAAAGGCATCAAGGGGAGTTGCAGAGAAGATCGGATATGAGGATTTTGAGCCACCAGGCGGCATGGCAGGAGAGACTGTTAAGCCGTTTGCTAACATAGCAAGATTAGGCACATCCATCCCTGGCCCTGTTACCCAATTCAAAGCGGCAAAATCTGGCATTGGTGCACTTACAAAGGGCATCCAGGATACTACATATGGCAACTTGCCAGTTGAATCACGGAGAGCCTTCCTTAAAGGTATGGGCTACACAAGTGCTGCAGCTGCCACTGGTATTGCAGGCCTCAAGGTTGCCAAGCACATATCTGACTTACCATCGGTAAAAGCTGTTCCAAAGATGTCTTTGTCAAAAGCAAGACAGGCTTGGTGGAATCAGAACCCAGAGCGAAGTAAGTTCATCTCTAGTAAAATGCAAGATTATTTGCAGGATATTGCAGAACAAGACCTCTCTAAGTTTGGCCCAAAGGTTGAAAAGCTCTTTGAGCAGAGTGATGCCGCTCACGATCTTGGTAATGATCTCTACATGCAGGTCAACAAGTCTGCAGCAGACCTAAAGACATTAGGCAAAAGTGTTGGCCATAATGCGCCTGAATACCTACAGGCAAAGGCCAAGCATGATAGGCTTTGGAAGCAATATCAAGATAATGGCAATCTAATCAATGAAATTGATGGTGCCATCCTACGTGACATGCCTGAAGATGTATTTGCTAAGCAACATGCGCAACATCAAAAGGCTGCTGCAAAAGCTGAGCAGGATTATGAATGGCATGTTGCCAGGAAGGCTGAGCAGGACTCATTGGACTATTTTGGCCCAAACCGCATCTTTGGTGAGGATGTACATTCGGCAAGACGATATGCAGATGATGCAAAAGACGAAGCGTATAAATTTGAGCAGAATATGGTCAAAGGCTTTGGAAAGGATCGTGATGATTATGCCAGGGCGCTACAAGATAAAACTGGAGCTGTTCACTAATGTCGCCATTGCTACTCGCCCGTTCAGCTGCTATACCAAAACCTCCTGTAACTGGGCAGTCTGATGCACCCGAACTATCGGCAGCAGATTTCTGGGAGGAGCTAGGCAACCTATCACCAGTTCACAATATGTTGTCAGTTGGCAAGGACTTCTATGAGGATTGGCTAGAGCATGAGAGGCAAAGGGGCAATTATCCAACGCCAGAGCAGAAAGAGAATGCTAAGAAAAGCCTTGGTGGTGAGCACCAAGGTGTCCCAATGCCTGGCAATGTCAAGGATAAGCTGAAGGACCCCGGTATGAGATCAGTTGCCAATGGTGTATCTGCACCAGATGACTCTGGCTTTGTTGATGCTAAACCTGATATCTACAGCGGTACCTTTCTGCCACAGGAGGCATATAGCACGGAGTCATTGCCGCAGGATCATACTATCGGTGCATATAGCAATCCAGCGTCTAATGGCATTGAGGATCTAACATACGGCAATCCATTCCCCACTGATGCGCCTGATACATCAATCATGCATATTATCAAGGAGAAAGGTGGCAACTGGGTAGAGGGTGCAGTTGAGTTAGGGACAGATAACCTCAAATACAATTATTCCCTCTGGCTCCCAACAGATAATGGTTTTGAGCCAGAGGGAATAGCAGAGATCCAATATGAGGCAGAGGTATATAATACAATTGGTGAGCAGTTGATAGCACAGAGAAACTCACTGAGAACACTACATAATCTTCAAAATGAGGATGATGGCTTTGACTGGTCAGATGAAATTGATGACTTGAAGGAAATGATTGCTAACAATGAGAGCAAATCTGAGTGGAATGACTGGGTTGAGACAAAACTCAACAAGTATATCAAGACCAGTATGGGGACTCAAGCAGACCCGGTTCGTAAACGCATTAAAGAGACTGGCATGACACATATACAGAGCCTTGATGATGTATATAGCGCAGCAGTAGAGGACAACACCGATCTCGACCTAGATCCTGAAGATCAGCTGGAATATAGAAGAGAACAGCTAGGATACGATTTCTATGGGTCAGAGGCACCCGATAGCCCAGAGAGCAAGTGGGAGTACCTGTCTGATGATGCCTTTGCCAAAAGCAGTGCATCAGAGCAAGTCAATCGGTTCTCACCAGACTGGATGAAGAAGCTACCAGGAGATACCATATTCCATGATCTCTATACCGGCGTTTTGTCATCACTAGGGTTTGGTCATGTGCGTGATGAAATTGCAAATACAATGAGACCTGACTCTGGGCTTCCAGCTAATTTGCAGATTAGACCAGGCAAGCTCGGCAAGATGTCAGTGCCAGATGTCCTACAGCGTGTGGCAGATATTAATGAGTGGCGATCTTTGAATCTGGCTGAGGCAGATAAGCAGAAGGCATTCAATAGAGCAACACACCCGATTGAAGAACTGCAATATGATGATTATGGCTGGGTTGAGCTTGCAGATAAAGGGCTAACGATGTCCGACTTGCAAGGAGGCATTGACCCGCTTCAGGTTGCCCTTGAGTATGAAGGCGACACAATGGGGCATTGCGTAGGGGGTTATTGTGGTAAGGTACGTGGTGGAACAAAGATATACTCACTTCGGGACAGCGAAGGTGGTCCGCATACAACCATTGAAGGCCATGACAAGGATGGCACCCTGATGATTACGCAGATTAAGGGGAAACAGAATAATAAGCCAAAGCCTGAGTATGTTGAGATGGTCCAGGACTTTATTTACAATCAGGATGATGTTGAATTTGCAGTAGGCTATAACATTGATGCTGGTGTTGGTGATCACCTCAATGCAGATATGGTAATGCTTGACTCCGACTCAGTTGATGCCTTTGAGCGATCTCCGGAGAGCCGCAATGCCATCATCAAGTTGGCAAGAGAATATGACGATAGCCTTGTTGATGATATATCGGCATCATACATAGCAGATGAAGTGGCCAATGAGTTGTTAAAGAGCGGCAAAAAATATGCTACATTTAATGATGTCAGGAAGGCCATTGAAAAGGTAGACAGGGACACTCGCATCTAATGCAGACTGATCTCTCAAAATTCTCTGACGAGCAGCTGCATGAGTACCTGAATCTCAAAGAGCTGCTTTCTGAACAAGAGGTAATAACAAACGCAAGAGAGTCATTCCTTGGCTTTGTTGAGTTCATGTACCCAGATTTCATATTCGGGAATCACCATAAGTCAATGGCTGACAACTTTGAAAAAGTTGCATCCAAGGAGCTTAAGCGAATAATTCTGAACTGCCCACCAAGACACTCAAAATCACTATTAACATCACAATATCTACCTGCATGGTTAATTGGCAAAGACCCAAAGATGAAACTGATGTCAATCACACATACCACTGATCTTGCTGTTCACTTTGGCAGGACTGTGCGTGATATCATTCAGTCAGACCAGTATACAAAGGTATTCCCCAATACCACTGTTCGCGCAGATAGCAAGTCTGCTGGTAAGTGGCAAACAAACGCAGGCGGCGAATTTTTCGCAGCAGGTGTCGGTGCTTCAGTTACTGGTCGTGGTGCTGACCTTCTCATTCTTGATGACCCTCACTCTGAGCAAGATCTGCTCTCACCTAATGCCTTTGAGAATGCATGGGCCTACTACTCTGCTGGTCCAAGACAGCGACTACAGCCAGGTGGCACCATTATTGTAGTACAGACAAGGTGGTCAACAGAAGATATCACTGGTCATCTTCTTGAAGAGCAGGCTAAATCCGATGACGCTGATCAATGGGAGCTGATTGAGTACCCTGCAATATTACCATCTGGCAAGCCATTGTGGCCTGAGTTCTGGAATATTGATGAGCTAAAAGCAGTGAAGGCATCATTATTCCCACAGAACTGGTCTGCACAATGGCTGCAGCAACCAGCATCTGACGAGGCATCAATCCTCAAGCGAGGGTATTGGTCAAGATGGAGTAATGATACGCCACCTAAGTGTACTGATATCATCATGTCAATGGACACAGCGTTTCAGGCTAAGGAGCTTGCCGACTATTCGGTAATTACAACCTGGGGAGTTTTTTACCCAGACGGTGAATATACAATCGGTAGTGGTGAAAGTGCGAGAACAAGGAACTTTGATGGGACAGAAGCCAACATTATGCTGCTGGATAGAGTCCGTGGGCAGTTTGACTTTCCAACCCTCAAGAAAAAAGCCTTTACTGCTTGGACAGATTGGAACCCCGACTCAACTATTATTGAGAATAAGGCTTCAGGGCAATCCCTTATTCAAGAGTTCAGACATCAGGGAATCCCAGTCCAAGGCTTCACACCCAATAAAGGACAAGACAAGGTTGTCAGAGCAAACTCGGTAGCTGATATATTCTATGAGGGCAAAGTTTGGGCACCTAATGAGTGGTGGGCTGATGAACTCATAGATGAGTGCCATGGCTTCCCATTTTCCTGTAAGAATGATGATCAGGTGGATTCAACAGTCATGGCAATGCTCAAGTTCCGTAGATCTGGCTACATCCAGCTCAAGAAAGACTGGAAGGATGAGCTTGGTAAGAGCTGGAAGACAAAAAATTATTATTGATAGGAAAGAATTATGTCATTGATTGATCGAAATACACCACTGCCTACTGGCGAAATTGATGACGATATTGTCATTGAGTTTCAGGCGCATCCACCAGAGGGCTTTGGTAATATTGATGGAGTTGAGATAACTGAGGATGCCGATGGTGCTATTGTTGACTTTGCACCAGCTAATGAATTGGATATCCCAGAGGACCTGCCACATGCTGCTAACTTAGCTGAGTACCTTGATGATGAGTACCTCAAGATGCTTGCAATTGACTTAGAGGCAAAATATGAAGAGGATAAGTCCTCAAGGTCAGATTGGCTAAAACGATTCACTGATGGCCTTGATGAGCTTGGCTTTACTGATGAGGATAAGACAGAGCCATTTGAAGGCGCATCCGGTGTATTCCACCCTCTATTAGCTGAGGCAGCAGCGCAGTTCCAGGCACAGGCATATAAAGAGCTGCTTCCTGCTGATGGGCCTGTATCAGTAAAGACTATTGGGAACCCCGATAAGACTGATCCAAAGGCTGTTGACCTTATGGAGCGGGCTGCTCGTGTCAAGGAGTTCATGAATTATCAGATCACAGAGGTCATGGAAGAGTTTGACCCTGAGCTAGATCAGATGCTGTTCTACCTCCCATTAAGCGGTAGCTCATTCAAGAAGATCTACTATGATGCAACCCTAGGAAGATCCGTCTCACAGTACTGTACAGCAGAAGATGTTGTTGTCAATTATGGTGCAACAACTCTAAAGACAGCACAGCGGATTACGCATGTATTCAAGAAGAGTGTAAATGATCTCCGTAGAGAGCAGCTATTTGGATTCTATCGTGACATTGAATTGAATGATCCAATGGCTCATAACGACAATGAAGTTGAGTCAAAGCTAGATGAGCTATATGGATCTAAGAATGCTGGTGCAAGCAGTGATGAATATGAATTCCATGAAATGCAGATTGACATTGATTTAGAAGGCTTTGAGCATCCAGATGGCCTAAGTCTACCATACATTGTTACAACATGCTCTGATACAGGTGACATTCTTGCAATTCGTAGGAACTGGAAAGAGCAAGATCAGATGTTCAGGAAGCGGGATTACTTTGTTCATTACAAGTTCCTCCCTGGCCTTGGCTTCTATGGCTTTGGCTTCATCCACATGATTGGTGGTCTAGCATCATCGGCAACATCAATCCTTCGGCAGCTTATTGATGCTGGCACATTTTCTAACCTGCCTGGTGGTTTCAAGCAGCGTGGTACTAAGATTAATGATGAGCCAGTATCTCCAGGCGAATGGCGTGATATTGACATCCCTAATGACAATATCAACAATGCCCTCATGCCACTGCCATATAAGGAACCATCGTCCGTACTGTTCCAACTTCTTGGCTTTATAGTTGAGTCAGGTCGTAGATTTGCCTCCATTGCTGATACCTCAATTTCAGAGTCTGGCTCACAGCAGAATCCTGTAGGCACAACAATGGCCCTTATTGAGCGTGGCTCAAAGGTCATGTCATCGGTACACAAGAGACTACATAATTCTCAGAAGCGTGAGTTTAAGCTACTTGCTGATGTTATTGGGGAGTCAATGCCACCAGAGTATCCATATGCCATTGGTGGTGTGCCAAAGGTTATTAAACGGGAGGACTTCGGACCTGAAGTTGATGTAATCCCTGTCTCTGATCCAAATATTTTCTCAGCAGCCCAGCGTGTTTCCTTAGCTCAGATGCAGCTACAGATGGCTCAGTCTGCTCCAGAGATGCACAACCTGCGTGAGTCATATAAGAGAATGTATATTGCCCTTGAGGTTAAAGATCCAGAAGGGCTATTAGTGCCTATAGATGATCCAAAGCCTCTGTCGCCAGCATTGGAACATGCCCGTGCACTTGAGGGTAAGAGGCTACAGGCATTCCCACAGCAGAATCATAATGCTCATATTCAGTCCCATGTGACATTTATGCAACTCCCATTTGTACAGCAGAACCCTGCATTTGTGACAAATATTGTTCAAGATATTATGCAGCATATCAACTTTATTGCTCAACAACAAGCGCAGCAGCAAATGCAGCAGCAATACCAACAGGCTGTTTCTCAGAACCCCCAGATTGCTCAGAATCCACAGCTGCAGCAGCAATTACAGCAGCAACTACAGCAACAGCTGATGACAATGGTATCGCAGATTGAGTCACAGATGATTGGGCAGATCATGCAGCAGATTATACCACCTCAGCAGCCTGATCCTATGATCCAGATGCATGATAAAGAGATGCAAGTCAAGCAGCAAGGTGATCAGCTCAAAGCACAGACTGACACCCAGAAGCTGATGGAATCTGAAGCTACCAAGCGTATGAGCATAGCAGCTGGTGAGGCACAGGCAAACCAAGATATAGCTCAGAAGCGTGAAAAGACAATGATAGATGCAGGGCTGAAGCAGCAAGACTCATACAATAAGCTTGTTGCTGATGCACAGAAGAATGATGTGAGGACTCGATAGATGCATGGAATAGACTTTGCTAGCAATATGATAGGCAAAATCAACAAAGAGATCGAGCTTAGAAGAACTTCATTGGGCAATGGTAATGTGTCATCAATGGAGCAATATAAAAACGTTGTAGGTGAGATTTCAGGGCTATCACTTGCAATGGATGAAATAAAAGCCTTGCTTGAACGTATGGAGAAGAGAGATGGGTGATCTGCCTGATCGTGTTTTGAATTTTGGCGATTCAAAACCGCAAGAAGTTAAAGAGCCAATTGATCCAACTGAGATTGAAGAGTCACAACTAGATCAATTGCCAAAGCCAACTGGATATCGTATCCTTATTATGCCTTTTCAGGGCAAGCGCAAAACCAATGGTGGTATTGTCTTAACCGATGAGACTGTTGAACGTGAACGACTTGCAACAGTTGTTGGCTATGTCCTAAGTGTTGGTGAAGATGCATACAAGGATGAATCAAGATTCAAGTCTGCATGGTGCAAAGAGGGTGACTGGATTTTATTTGGAAGATATGCCGGAGCCAAGATACCAATTGAAGGTGGCGAAGTCCGTATTCTCAATGACGATGAAGTCATTGCAACAGTTGAGACTCCTGAGGTGATCTTGACAACCTATCGCAGCTAATAAAAGGAGCGCGCAAAATGATTGTTGAAAATGAAAATGAGGAGTCAGCCTTTGAGGTTGATGAAGGTGCTGATCTAGAATCAACTATTGTTGATCATGGCAATGAGGAGGCTGATGCTGTTGAAGAGACAGTAGCTGCTGTTGAAGAGCAGCCTGAGGCAGATGAGCAGGAAGAGGATCATGCTGATGAAGTTGAGCAGTATGGCAAGAAAGTACAGAAGCGGATTAAAAAGCTGACAGGGCAATTGCGTGAGGCAGAGCGCAGAGAGCAAGCGGCAATCCAGTATGCAAAGGGTGTGCAAACTGAGCTAGCACAGAAGGATGCACTGAAGACTCAGGTCAGGAATAAGGATGAGGCTCTGTTTGATCAGTATAATAAAAATGTTGATAGCAACCTTTCCATCGCAAAAGAGAACTTCAAACGTGCTCATGACTCTGGTGACACAGAGGCGATGATTGAGGCGCAGCAGGATATTGCCAAGCTAACTGTTGAGCAGGAGAATCTGAAACGTGTTGCAGTAAGGCGCAAGACTGCAGCAGCGCAGGTAAGTCGGCAACAGGCACAGCAGCAACAAGTGCAACAAGTGCAACAGGTGCAGCAAGCACAGCAGCGACAGGCACAACAGACTGTAGACCCAAGAGCGCAGGAATGGGCAATTGAGAATGACTGGTTTGGCAATGACAAGATCATGACCCACACAGCATTCGGGATACACGAAAAATTAAAGGAAGAAGGCGTAGACCCTAGTAGCGAAATATACTATAATAGGCTAGACAAGGAGCTTATGAGTTTATTCCCCGATAAGTTTAGTACATTAGGGAATTCTAATACTAATGGCTCCAATCAAACTTCATCAGTACAGACTGTATCTGGTGCTAATCGTTCAGTAGGAAATAAAGGACGATCTACAAAAGTTAGACTCACACAGAGTGAGATTGCAATTGCAAACAAACTCGGTGTGCCCCTTGAGCAATATGCCAAGCATAAAAAGATAGCGTGAGGATTAAATCATGACAAATACGACAACAAGAGAGAGTCGCAAAACAGAAGAACGAGACACAAGTGCTCGCGTAAAAGAATGGCAACCGCCATCAGTACTGGATACCCCTCCACCGAGCGATGGTTATAAATACCGTTGGTTGCGAGCAGAGGCGTTAGGTCAAGAAGACCGCACAAATATGACCAAGAAGATGCGTGAAGGATATGAGCTTGTTAAGGCAGAGGAATTTGCTGGTAGCATTCAATATCCATCAATTATAGAAGGTGTCCACAAAGGTTTCATTGGTGTAGGTGGTCTTGTTCTGGCTAAGATTCCAGTTGAACTTGTTGAGCAAAGAAATGCATACTACGCACAGCGTACTGCAGATCAGCAGCAAGCTATTGATAATGATTTAATGAAAGAGAGTCACTCATCGATGCCTATTGATAAACCAGAGCATCGTAGTAGAGCCTCTTTTGGAACTGGCTAAATTTTTCAAGGAGTTATATTATGGCTAATGTAGATAGCCCAAATGGTTTTACTCCAGTACGTCACTTGACAGGCGGTACTATCCGTCAGGAAGAGTACGGCATCACCAGCGAAACTGCTGCGGCGATGTTTTCTGGAGATCTGGTAATTATGGATTCTGATACAGGCAATCTTACGATTGCTGGCGCGGCTTCTGCTGCAGTATTAGGTGTGTTCATGGGGTGTTCTTACACTAACACCGCTGGTGAAGTTAAGTTCAGTAAATACTGGCCTGCTGCCCAAGCTACTAAAGGTGCTGTTGACGCAACTGGATATGTTGTTTCTGATCCTAGTGTTGTATTTGCAGTACAACATGATGGCACTGGCGCAATTACTGGTAACGGTGCACTGTTTGATCTGACTGCCACTGCTGGTTCTACTAGCAATGGCCGTTCTAATCAGGAAGTTGACACTGATGCTAGTACAGTTGACTTGCTTCGTCAGGTTGGCTTGGTCAAAAAGGCTGGCAACGCTTGGGGTGCAAACGCCGAAGTTGAAGTTGTCATTCACAATCACATTCTGGCACCTGCTGCTGGCGTAACCGCACCTAGCGCATAAGGAGATAAATTATGGCTATTAATCGCGCACAATTGGTAAAGGAACTTGAGCCAGGACTCAATGCTTTATTTGGTATGGAGTATGAGCGTTATAAAGATGAGTGGAAAGAGATCTTTGATGAGGAATCATCTGATCGTGCCTTTGAGGAAGAGGTTCTGCTTTCTGGATTTGGTGAGGCTGCAACTAAGGGTGAAGGTGCTGGAGTCTCTTATGACACTGCACAAGAAGTCTGGACTGCTCGTTACCAACATGAGACTATTGCTTTGGCCTTCGCTCTGACTGAGGAAGCCATTGAGGATAACCTGTATGACAAACTGTCAACTCGTTATACTAAGGCATTGGCTCGTTCCATGTCCCACACTAAGAATGTTAAAGGTGCTGCTGTTTTCAACAACGCATTTAACTCTGCTTATGCTGGTGGTGATGCTGTTGAACTTTGCGGATCACATTCATTGCTCAACGGAACTTCTGTTAGCAACGAGCCTTCAACGGCTGCTGACCTGAATGAGACCTCTCTTGAGAATGCTGTAATTGACATTTCAAAGTACACTGATGAACGTGGACTTAAAATTGCAATTCAGCCAAGCAAGCTTTGCATCCCAACAGACCTTCAGTTTGTTGCAGAGCGTGTTCTCAATAGCACTGGCCGTGTTGCTACTGCAGATAACGACCTTAATGCACTGAGTTCAACTTCAGCGATCCCAGGTGGATATGGTGTCAATCATTTCTTGACTGACCCAGATGCATGGTTCCTGAAGACTGATGCTCCTAATGGACTGAAGCACATGAAACGTGTTGCTATCAAAACTGGAATGGAAGGTGACTTCGAGACTGGTAATGTACGCTTCAAGGCTCGTGAACGCTACAGCTTTGGCTGGTCTGACTGGCGTGGTGTATATGGATCACCTGGTGCATAACCAGTAGTCCTTGAATTCTCTCCCTGCAAAGGGAGAGGGTTTATTTAGTTTCTATAATTATAGAGACTAACTAAGCCAAAATTATATAATCAATAGCCTGACAACTATTGGTATTGACTGAAGTAAACAGGAGAAATATTATGTCAACCACTCATTTTTCAGGACCAGTTAATTCTACTTCTGGTTTCCAAAACGGCACTAGTTCTGTTGAGACATTAGCTGCTGCTAAAACCTTGACCGTTGTTGATGACAACGGCAAGACATTCTTTCTAGGACTAGCAGGCGGGTTTACAGTTACACTTCCAGCACCCGCAGCCGGTTGCCAGTTTAAATTCATCGTATCGGTAGCACCGACTACTGCATATATCATTGCAACCAACGGCGGCGCTGATATTATGATCGGCGGAGTCAATGAGCTGGAAGTTGATACTGCTGACGACGGCCCCTATGATGCCAATGCTGATGTAATCAATTTTGTTGCTAGTACAGCAGTAGTTGGCGATTTCATCGAGATGGTTTCTGACGGTACTAGCTGGTATTTTAATGGCCAGACTAACGCAGACGGCGGCGTTACCACAGCAACTACATAACTTTTAATTGACACCACCCTTCGGGGTGGTTAGTCATAGGAGAACAAGATGGCCATTACAGTTACAAGCCAAACATTGGCAGATGGAGTTAAGACGGCAGTAATGAAGTTTACTGCTGAGGTTGGTGGGACTGAAAACGAAGCAGCGGTCAAGAAGGTGGATGTTTCTGCGCTTTCAGGTGCTCCATCCACTGTGAAGATTCAGCGCATTTGGTATGCTACTGATGGAATCTCTGTTAAAATTCTATTCGATGCCACTGCAGATGTATTGGCGCATACATTGCCTAGCACAGAGGCCAATTATCTTGATTTTAGATCATTTGGCGGGATACAGAACAATGCTGGCACTGGCGTAACTGGAGATATCATGTTCACCACCCTAGGTGGAACAGCTGGTGATAGTTACACAATTATTCTTGAGTTGAGCAAGACCTAATGGCCCAAGAAGTCATTGTTCAAGCACTTGATGCTGCAGGAAATGCCGACATTGAGGGCGGACTCTATTGGAGGGGGTTGACCTAGTGGCTACTTCTGGGACTACTACCTTTGCACTTCAAATTGACGATATTGTCGAGGAAGCATATGAGCGCTGTGGCAAAGAGCAGCGCTCTGGTTATGATCTAAAAACGGCAAAACGTAGCCTTAATCTATTGCTACAGAACTTGCAGAATGAGCATCCAGCGTTATGGAAAGAAGCACTCACATCACAGACATTGGTACAGGGCACTGTGTCATACACCCTTGACGCAAAGATACTTGAAATCAGCAGCGTTGTCCTAAGACGTAGCAGCATTGATACAAAGATGCTAAGGATTAGTCGTGATGAGTATCAGAATAGGCCAAATAAGACGACTCAGAGTAGGCCATCTCAGTTCTTCTTTGAGAAACTGACAACCCCTGTTCTGCATGTGTATCCAGCCCCAGAGAATGCAACTGACACAATACGCTTTTATGCAAGAGAGCGAATCGAAGACATCGGTGCCTATACAAATACTATTGATGTGCCATCAAATCTGTTGCCAGTTATAGTCTCTGGATTGGCATACATGCTTGCAATGAAGACATCCCCAGATAGGCTCCAATATTTAAAGCCGGTCTATGATGAGGAAAAGCTCAGGCTGAAGCAGATTGACTCTGAATCCATTGATGTGAGGATTGTCCCAGGTGCCTAAGTACACAACCGGAGAATATGCCCTTGGAATCTGCGATAGGTGTGGGGATCAGGTTAAATACAAGAGCCTTTTAAAAGAGTGGACGGGCCTGAAGGTTTGTGCCAGTTGCCTCGATCACAAGACAAAGCAGGAGTTCCCAACTAGGACTGTTGCAGATCCAGAGTCACTGAGCGAGCCAAGACCAGATAACGACAAAGAGGCAAGTATTGGTCGAGTTGTAGCAGAGGATAATACATCAGGTGGAACCCCAATCGGGAAGATGTTTGACCCTAATAAAACAACAATTAGTGTTGGCACAGTAACAGTGAGCATAACATGACATACGCAGAACTTAGCCAACTTATCCAAGACTACATGGAATCTACCGAGACTACCATGGCGGGCAATGTTGATAACTTCATTGAATTTTCTGAGAAGAAGATTTATCGTTCTGTTGACCTAAGCGAGGGCCATAAATATCAAACTGCAACTATGACCATTGGTGATGAGTTTGTGTCATTGCCGTCAGATTGTGTTGTCATCAGAAGTGTTCAAGTCATAGATGCCAGTACAAATGATCGTACTACTCTTGAGCAGAAAGATTCAACTTTTATGGATGAATACATTCTTGATCGTGATTCAACTGGAACACCGAAATACTACTCTTGGTACGATGCGGATGCAATTCTTCTCGCGCCATCACCTGATGCCGCTGATACGGTAGAAATCGGGTATACATTTAGACCTACTCAATTAAGCTCAAGTCAGACGACTACTTGGCTGAGCACAGAGGCTCCTGATGTGCTGCTGAACGCCTGTCTACTTGAGGTAGCAGAGTTCAACAGGCTTGAGCAAGCTGATATACAATTTTATGAAAAGCGTTACATGGAATCATTGCAAGGATTATTGATGGAAGAGAACTTCCGCAATAGGCAGGATTCTGAAAGATTTAGAGACATTAAGGTAGGAGCATAATATGGCTATCACTCAAGCAATTTGTACATCGTTCAAGCAGGAATTAATGGAAGGGCTACATGATTTTAATGCAAGCGGCGGCAATGCATATAAAATAGCTCTTTACACATCATCTGCGACCCTAGATGCCACGACCACAGTATACAGTGCAACAAATGAAATTAGTGGCACAGGATATACTGCAGCCGGTGCAGCGCTTACTAACATTGATCCTACTACTTCTGGAACAACGGCATATCTTGACTTTAGTGATGTAAGTTGGACCTCAGCATCGTTTACTTGTGCAGGTGCTGTGATCTATAATACTACTAATGGCAATAGAACAGTGGCAATATTGAACTTTGGTGGAGATCAAACAGTTGCAGCAGGAACCTTTACTATCCAGATGCCAACTGCTGATGCATCTAACGCCATCATAAGGATCGCATAGATGTGGCAGACTTCTCGGTCAGCTTTGAAGGTTGGGGCAACAATCAGTACGGAGTCGGTACGTGGGGCGACAACTATTCAGGATTGGATTCTCTCGCAGCTTCGCAAGGCGAAGAGAACGTCGAAGATAGGGTTCATCCAACTGGTCAGTCCTCGACAGCTGGACTTGGAGAAGAGAATGTATTGGTTTTGCTGTCCCCTACAGGACAAGTTCTCAATCTAGGGCTAGGTGAAGAAGAGATAATATGCACAATTTACCCAACAGGACAGAGTGCAACAGTCAGTCAAGGAGAAGAAGTAGCAGCAACTGTCATGTTGCCGAGTGGTCAGGAGTTGACAGTGGCTCAAGGGTCAATCGCTTTGATCCAGACCATCTTCCCAACTGGGCAAGCAGTGACGGCTTCGTTGGGCACAGAAGTTCCAGTGACCCTACTGGCATTGCTGGGGCAGTTATTAGATGCTCAAATGGAAGGGGTTTGGACTGTGCCTTTTGATCAAGTAGGGCCAGATAGTTTCAGTGAGGTGTCACAAGGTGATACTAATAGTTGGTCAGAAATGCCAACATCTACAAATGATGAGGATTGGAGTGAATAATGGCTGCAACAAATACAGACCGCCTTGGTCTTTTACTGATGGAAGAGGGGACAGAGAGCAACAATTGGGGTGATTTAGTAAATCTCAATTTTGATCGGATGGATTCTGCTATCCGTGGTTATAAAAAGATCACATTGGCAGGCGCTGAGACACTTGACTCAACTGACATTGCTACTACATCTAGTACAGCACAGGAAGAGTCATTCTTTGCATTTATCGAGTTTGCAGGTACAGCTGGTACAGTAACGGTCCCCGCTGAGAACATGGTATGGATGGTTAAGAACTCAACTGGATCTGACTTCACCTTCCAACCATCGGGCGGCACAGGCGTAACGCTTCGCGATGGCAATACACATATTATCGTGTATGGTTCTAGTGGAACTACATTTATCGATATGACAGCCTCCCTCTATCTTGAGGACGCAGAGTTTGAGATTCGCGATGACGTTGACCCTACCAAAGTGGTTAAATTCCAAGTGTCTGGTGTTACGACAGGCACTACTCGTACACTCACTGTCCAGGATGCTAATGATACTCTAGTAGGCAGGGCAACCACAGATACCCTTACCAACAAAACCTTAGCCTCCCCTGCTATCACTGGTAACACTACCACCACAGGCACAATAGACGGTCGTGATGTTGCCGCTGATGGTGCTAAGCTAGATGCTATTGAAGCAGCAGCAGACGTAACAGACACAACCAACGTAACCGCTGCTGGCGCACTGATGGATAGTGAAGTAACTAACCTTGCTCAAGTAAAAGCATTTGATGCAACTGATTATGCTACTGCTGCTCAAGGTACTACTGCTGATGCTGCTTTACCTAAAGCAGGTGGTACTATTACTGG
>Ga0233437_1003056_pt1 | contig 23048 bp, 18 predicted proteins | sample SI_122_August201_FD_182714 | JGI IMG/M metagenome (GOLD analysis project Ga0233437, IMG submission 182714) | Seawater microbial communities from Saanich Inlet, British Columbia, Canada - SI_122_August2016_200_MG | ecosystem: Environmental > Aquatic > Marine > Inlet | place: Canada: British...
AAACTCTTCATTACATGATTTTGTTATACATGCATCTACATCTGTTTCATCTTTACAATCATTATAAACTCTAGATTTATAATCCTTATGACTCTGTACACAATCTATAATTTCAAACCCAATAAATTTTGCATTACATGTATCTGAATCAAGTTCCATTGAATTAGGCATTGAAATAATTAATTCATGTATTTCTTCTATTTTACCTCTCCAATCAGTATTACTATCTAAAGTTATACCAAGTCTAGGATTAACAGGATATGTTTCACTAATTCCAATCAATGGTTGTTCTGGTCCAATACCTAATCTTACTGGTCCTTGTGTATATTTTGCTTGCGGATTTTTATCAGTAATTTCATATTGATCTAATAAATCAATACCTTCTCTTGTTGCAGAAGCAAGGTTTTCTCTATCTGTAAAATATCTTTTAAGATAACCTATTGTTTCAAAATTAAAACTTACTTTAAATATAACTCTAGTTGTACCTAAATCCAATCTTTTGTCTTGCGGATCAATAGTACAATCTATTTCTTCTTCTTGTAAATCAAAGATTGTAAAAGTTGTTGGAGGATAAATATCTCCTTCCATATCTACATCTTCATCATCTTCTGCATAACAAGCAAGATTTATATTAACTTCATCATCTAATGTTCTTGTTTTAACTTTTCCATAAACAATTATATCTTCATCATATGCAAATTCTCCTTGGGCAGGTGTTAAATCTTCTAAATATACTCCTAGTTTTTCACCTTCATTCTCCTCGACAACACCAACATAATATGCATCCGTAAAAACCGCCCTTTGATTTACTATCATATTATCTATTCCATGAACAAAACCTTCCCAAGCACCACTAAACAATCCTTTAAATCCCTCCATCGAGCTTAAAACAGTATTCTTCGCAGCCTTACTCTGATCAAATAAAGTCACACCTGTTTGCATTCCTTCAAAATACCCTAAATAAGTCATTATAAAATTAATAAAAACAAAAACCCAAAACAACACAACAAAAATTCTTAATAAAAGAAAAACTCCTCCTCTGTCTCTTGTTAAGTACAATGCAAAATAAAACCAACCCATAAGTGCCCAACTATAATTTAAATACCATTGACCAATATGAACCGAACCTATGGTAAGTGTTCTTAAAAAATAAGAATAACTAAATATCGTCGGTAAAAATACTTCAACAAATAAAACAACCAAAAGCAATCCCATCACAGTTCTATTCATTGCTTGCCCACGCATTAATGTAAAGAATAATATTACTGCAATTATATTCAAAATAATTCTAAAATACAAGCTCTCTGGTGCTATAAATATAAAGAAGGTATAGATCAAACTCCCTAGAAATACATAAAATCCTAGATTACGGGCTCCTCTTCCAACCCCAATTCCTTGGCCTTTTTTATTCCAAAACAATATATATACCCCTTTTCTTTCTCACTAGATAAAGCTTACGCTATCTATACTACACTTTCTGGAGAAACTTATATATAATAGTTTTGTACTCCTATATACTAATTAATTAACTAAGAACTTCTACATCTAATGATATTATATCTAATGTAGTCCTGTCAGGCTCTACTTTTACTGCATTTGAGCCATCTTCTACATAGTTACTTATGTCTTTTTCCCAATATTCTCCATATGTGTCAAAGTAGAATTTATGACCATTTACATATACATGGCCTGATTTTCTATCTCCATCATCTAAAAAGCTCATTTCTAATACTATCATATATCCTGGTCTTATTCTTACAATTTCAATAAATGAATCACTTCCACTACTTGGACAAAAATCATTATAAGATGAAGTATCACTAATATATCCAGTTGGACAATCATCACATTCTTCTGGGCTTAATGCTTGTTCACAAACATCTTGAATACCATATACAGGAACTACATCACACCAGAAATTGTTTACATCTTCTGCATAACAGCAATCTTTATCATAGTATTTGTCACATCCAGAAGGACAAACATCATCATAATCATCTCCACACATTTCTTCACATTCTTCAGGAGCTTGTCCATTGTCATCTTCATATCCAGAAGGACAATCAACACATTTAGCACTATTAATTACAGCTGCACATCTATCGTCTTCATCTTCTCCCATTACATCACACCAATAATTACCTCTTCCTGCAAAGCAACAATCAATATCATAATCTTCATCACATCCTACTGGACATGTTCCATCTACATCTCCACATGCAGGCTCATAATAGAAAATATCGTGTTGATATTCTTCACTAAAGTAAAATAATGCTTCTGGTAAATCAAAATAATAAACAGGGAACACTTGTGGTTCCATATCTGTTTTAACCATAATTTGATAGATTAAATAAGTTCCTCGTGCAGTTTTAAAGATAATATTATTGTCTCCTGCAGTTAATATTGAAGGAGAGAATTCAATATAATTAACAACCCCACAATCTGGAATACTTGAATAAATCATTTGATTGTTCATATATATGCTTAATGCACCGACTTCAACAGGTTGACAATCAGGGAAAAATCTTAAACTTGACCCTTCCATATTAAATTTCTCAGAGTCAGTAACACTAAATGTATTTTTTGCTAATTGATCACTCACGTCAGTAATATCAGCACTAATTTGTATATTTCTTAATTCATATTCATTAGTTGTCCAGAATTGCCATCCTACTTCACTAACTTCAAAACTTAACACATTGTAGGCTTGTAAATTTCTTTTACTTAAATCAATAGGCTGCATTAATGTTTCAACATAACTATCATAGATCATTTCATTATTCAAATAAATTTGAAGTCTTCCAGCAGCTTTTTGTATATTAAATGACAATAATACATTCTCTGTATTTTCTAAATCACCAATAGTGAATTCAACATCTCTAAATAATTGATCAAAAATACCATTTTTAACATATAGTGCATCTTCTTGCAATAAAAAGCCTGCTTGAGTAACTGTATACAAATTCACAGCAGAAATTAAATGTTCAAATTCATCTTCTTTAAGATAGTCTATTCTTCCAGGGCTTGTACTCAATGCAGTTTCATTAAAATCATATAAATCTAAGGTAGAACCACTATCATAATTTCCATTTAACCCAACATATTGGTCTCCTAATAGTGCATCTCTTTCAGCAGGAGGTAAAAATAGCAAATACAATATAATTAACCCTGCAATAAGTATAACCAATGTAGCAGCACTACCTGCACCATATTGAGCTTTTTTCACAAATCACCCTCCTTTAGATATTTCTTAAGGTTTTTCCTATATAAAGTTTTTCTATTACAGATACTACATTAGTAATAATGCCACCAAGCGAAGTCAAAGGTTATCCCCAGGGTTACACGATCATAGGCTAACTTGAGAAATCCACAATTGAACAAAGCGTGGCATTATTACATCAACATCAAGTGCGGCATTATTACATACATAACTATATATACTACATCAATTTTTGCAATATCATGAAAATCATACATAAAGACCTAAAAAAAGGTCAAGTAAAGGTCGCAATAGAAAACTTTGATGATTTATGGTACTTAAGTGCAATAATCGAAGATGGAGATATACTTAGAGGTAAAACTCAAAGAAAAATGAAAATAGGTGATGGTGATAATGCAAAAACTGTCCAAAAAACAATCATGCTTTCTATTAAAATTGAAAAAGTTGAATTTCATAAATACTCTAATATTTTAAGAGCTTCTGGAAAAATATTCGAAGGAACTGAAGACATTGCAAAAGGATCTTATCACACTCTTAATCTTGAACCAAATGTTATAGTTAGTTTACAAAAACAGAAATTCTTAGGTTTCCAAATTGAAAAACTAAAAGAAGCAACTAAAAAGAAATCAAAAATAATGATTTGTGTTTTAGATAGAGAACAAGCATCTTTTGCAGTAATGAAACAATATGGTTATGAAATTTTATCAGAATTAAAAGGCTCTGTACAAAAAAAAGACAGCCCAGAAATTATTAAAAAAAGCTCTTTTTATCAAGACATTAGAAAACTTATTGAAGAATACGATTCTCGTCATGGATTTGATAAAATTATTGTTGCAAGCATTGCATTTTGGAAAGATTATTTATACGAAGAATTAAAAAAAAGCGATGTTTCTAAGAAAATATTATTAGCAACTTGCAGTGCAACTGGAAAAAACGCAATTGATGAAGTCCTAAAAAGACCAGAAGTAAAACAAGCACTAAAAGACGACAGAATAATTAAAGAAATAAACAAAGTCGAAGAAATATTCTCAGAAATCTCCAAAGAAGGAAATGTAGCTTACGGAATCAAAGAAGTAAAACAAGCAGCAGATGTAGGTGCAGTCTCAGCATTACTTGTAACAGACTCATTAATCCACGAATACAGAGAAAAAGAAATCTTCTACAGATTGGATAAAGTAATGAAAACAGTAGATAGCGCCCAAGGCGAAATCACTATAGTTTCTGGCGACCACGACGGCGGTCAAAAGTTGGATGGTCTAGGCGGAATTGCTGCATTGTTGAGGTATAAAGTTAGCTAGTTGCATTAAATAATTCAAGATTAAAATCAACCGGAACTGTAGATTGATAAGAATTAAGCTGCTAATAATGTATATGTATCTTTTCTTGGAGTTCCAGATACACGAATAACTTTTGCATTTGATTGAGCAAGTTCTCTAACTGCGTCATATAATTGATCAGATCCTGAAGTAGACAAATCAAATGTTCCAAACTGACAAAATCCGTCACTTTCTACTGGATCCGCATTGTATAGTTCAAGTCTTCTCCAATTTCTTCCGTCTTTAACAAAAGCTACTTCTGTTGGTCTTTCTTCTGTTGGTAATAAACAACCTTTTCCTGTATCAATCATAGATGCCACGTCAGCAGCTACCACAGAAGGATCTGTTGACCAGATTGCTCTTGAATATGAACTAATAAGATATGTATCTTCTGTAGTTAATTCATCTGAAGGTCTTGCATATTCTAATTCATCATTAATCCTTGCCCTAAATGGATTTCTTCTTCTATCTTCTCTTTCTTTTGCCCCTGAACTAATAAAAATAACTGACTCACCTGTTTCTACTACTCTTCTAAGCATTGCATCAGAATGTTCAACTTCATTTCTATCTTGTTTTTCATACAATATTGCTTTTGCTTGTTCTTCATCAACTAAATCAATATGTTCTGGAAGTAATAATTTACCAACAGAATACAATGAAGCAGATGCAGAATTACTATTCCCATTTAATCCCAAGATTGGGTCATAAGCAACAAAAGCTCCTCTTCCCGGAACAATCCCTAAAACTAAACCACTAATTGAACTTTTTCCAGGGACATTTGAAAGATCAAAGTAAAATGGAGAATCCTGATACATTCCACCTGTTGCCAAGTCTTCAATTAGTCTCTGGGCATTCTCTGTTTTGAAAACTCTTTCTCCTGAATATATATCTATTCCACCATTTGCTAACATTTGACCAAATCTCAAAATATGGGAAAGTGTTGCTTCAACTGAACAAGTTTTTGTATAATTTAATCTTGCATTGTCTGCTCTTTTTAGTGCTACTTGTTCATCAATACCAAATCTTTTACCAGGACCTAAAGCCAATCTCTTAGCAATTTCCCTGTTTGCATAATCACAACTAATTTCAGAATTAAAAACAGAGGTTGAATAATCGATTGAAGAATCTCCCAATATTTCTCTAACCCAACCTAGAAAATCATTAAACTCAAAATCTGATGAAGAAATTCCCCCTTGGTTATAGTAAGGATGACAAGCATCTGCTTGCATGCTAATTTCTCCAGGATTAGTACCCATATTTTCATAAGTATTCCATGGTTCATTACCTGGTCTTTCTCTTCTTGATAATACATCTGGATCACTTTCTAATACTTCAAGATTATATCCTTGTGTAAAAACTTTAGCAAGGGATTGTAATGAAACTTTCATATCTGGATTTAGATTTCCACTCAAAAGATTAGAATCATTGGGATCTAAACTACCAAGCATAATGCCTCTTATTCCTGAATCAGCTTTACGTAAAGCAGGAATAGTTAATGAAAGAGCACCATATGTTATAAATAATTTAGAAAAACTAAATGCAACATCAACACTAGATTGATCAATTCCCATTTCTGGAAGTGCTAAAGTTCTTGCTCTTGATTCAGCATCCCATTGTTCTGTGAATAAGTCTTCTATCATATAGTATCCCTTAGTATTTAGAATAATACTAATATATAAACCTTTCTATTATTTACTACTATAGAATAACACATACATACTACCGCAAGCTTTATATATACTAACTATTTACCACCATTTATGGATATACGAAACGTACAAAAGACTGGAAATATGCATTATGTATATATGCCAACAGCTTGGTGTAAAAAGAATAAGATAGCTTCAGACTCTAAAGTAGCTATTGAAATGAACAATGATGGTTCCCTTACAATTCATCCACAACTTGTAGAAAAGAAGTCAAAAGAACTAAAATTAACAATAGATGAAGATGATCATAGTATTATCCAAAAATTAATTATTGCAGCTTACATAAATCCAGCATCATCTTTCAAAATTAACCTAGAAAAAAAGCTAGATTTCACCAATCTTCTACAACAAAGAAAACTTATCAGCCTTGAATTAGTTGAACTTGGAAAAAACTCAATTACTTGCGATAGTTCTATTCAAGTTAGCAATGCTTCAGCTTTGCTAAACACAATGATTAGGAAAGTTAGAAACATGTTAATTGTTATGTTAAAAAATTACAACAAAGAACTTCTCGAGAGATATGAAGAAGAAATTGACAGATCTCAACTATTAATTGAGAAATCTGTTATTGATTCATTAACCTTTACCAGAACTTCAAAATTAAAATCAATCGACTTATATTACATTTCAAATATTTCAAAAGATTTAGAAAAAATGGTTGATAGATTAATTAATATTGATAAAAAAGAAACAAAATTCTTACAAGAAGTTTTAGATGTTATGGATTTCTTAAAGAAAATTTTAACAAATGCATTAGATGAGAAAAATTCAAGCTTAGATTATAAAACTGCAATCGATTTTATCAAAAAAGTAGAAGCAATGAAAGAAGTTAAAATTGCAGATCTTCAAACAAATGAACAAATGCGCTTAAAACAATATTTGGTAGCTGTTTCTGAAACATTAATTGATTGGTCAATTACAAAGAGATTGGAGGATTAATTCACTACTTTTTAGAAATTTAATTCAAAATCTATTTACTTTTATCTATAACATATACTTCATCTTTATAAACAGGTAGCTGGTTTTCTATTTTAAGTTAGTACGTGCTATGTACTATGTATCAAAAACACAGAGGGGATTTTTTTGGATAAAACACTGGAAGAAATTAGGGCAGCAGAAGAACAAGCTAATAATAAGCTTACTGAAGCTGAAGAAAAAGTTATCACAATCACAGAAAAAGCAAAAAAAGAGGCAAATGAGTTCTTTGACAAAAAGAAAGCAGACGTAGACAAAAAGAAGAAGGATGAGCTTGATAAAAAATCAAAATCATTAGCAACTTCAAGAAAAAAATCTATGGATAAAGCTAAAAAAGATGTCAAAAAACTTGCAGAGGGTGCAAAAAAGAAAAAGCAAACAGCTGTTTCTTATTTGACTAAGAAGTTTGAAGAGTATGTAACAAAATGTTGAAGACTAAACGTATGTCTAAGATTCAAGTAATTGGACCTAAGAAATATCTAGCTGAAGTTATAGAAAATTTACATGATTTAGGAGTATTGCATGTACTAGATCATAAAAAAACAGATGATTTAGACATAGGTGAACCTTTAGATGTTTCTGAAAAAATAAGTGGATTAATTGTTAATGTAAGATCTCTAATTTCTCAATTTAATCTACAAGGCACACCAAAACTAAAATCCTTTAACTTAGATGAAATTGAAACCCAAATTACAGAACTAAATAACAAACAATCACAAACACACGATAAAATAAAAGAAATTGAAACTAAAACCTCAAAAAACAACGAAATACTTAATCAATTAGAATTATTAAACTCATTATACCTAAATATTGAAACATACAAACCATACAATAATTTAACTTATTATCTTGGTCAAATAAAAGAAAGAAATGATATTAAAAAACATCTAAGCAGAATAACTCAAGATTACAAACTTCAAGTTTCTGAATACAATGGAAAAACAGTTATTGCTTTATTTATTCAAAACAAACACTCAGAAAAAATAGAAAAAGTCCTAAAAGAATATAATTTCTCAGAATTACAAATAGACAAAGTATTAGATTTAGAAGGTCCAGCAATTCATCATATTAACAAATTAAATATAGATCTAGAAAAATTATACAAAGAAAAAGAACATCTACATCATGACTTAGAAAAAGTAGCTAAAAAACACAAACAATTCTTAATTGATGTAGAACATTATCTAGCTACAGAAGCAGAAAAAGCAGAAGCACCATTAAGATTTGCTTCTACAGAACAAGTTTTCTTTGTAACTGGCTTTGTTCCAAAAGACAGCTTTGACAAAACAAAGCATGCATTAGAACAAGCCACAAAAAAGAAAATGGACTTACAAATTAAAGAAATTGGCCATCATGAAAAAGTCCCTATTGAATTTAATCATACTAAATTAGTACAGCCATTCCAATTTTTCATGGAATTATTTTCAATTCCAGGTTATAGAGAAATCGATCCAACAATCTTTTTAATGCTAACATTTCCATTTTTCTTTGGATTAATGCTAGGAGATGTTGGGTACGGTATTGTATGTTTTATTTTATTTGCAATCTTACGGTTCAAATTTCCAAAAGGCAAACAATTATTTAATGCAATGATATGGTGTGCAATAATAACAATAATGTTTGGTTTTGTATTTGGAGAATTCTTTGGATATGAACATATTAGTGTAGAAACAGGAAATGGTGTTGTTGAAGCATTGCATCTTCCACTGCATGTAGAAGAACTTATGTATCATGGCGAACCAACTGGTGAATATGTTTATCAATTTCCAAGATTAATGAATAGGTTACATGGAGAGATAACTATTTTGGGAAATACACTACCTCTAATATTAATAATTGGAGGATTATTGGGAATTCTTCATGTTAACATAGGATTATTTTTAGGTTTTATCAATGAATTAAACCATTCATTAAAATTAGCAATACTTGCAAAAGGAGCATGGTGGATTTTACAAACAGGAGCAGTTCTTCTTGTATTGTCAGCATTAAATATTATTACTTTACCTATTTGGATAGGAGGGATAGTAATTGTTCTTGCAGCAATAATGTTGGGTTTTGGAGAAGGCATACAAGGACTTGTAGAGATTCCAGGTATATTTACAAATATTTTAAGTTATTTTAGATTAGGTGCAGTAGGTTTAGCCTCAGTAGGTTTAGCCATTGTTGTTAATGAGAATTTAGCAGGACCATTTTTTGAAAAAGGGGGATGGTTTATTTTAATAGGTATATTAATTTTTATAGCAGGGCATACAATTAACATCGCTTTAGGAGTTATTGGCCCATTTTTACATTCAATCAGGTTACATTATGTGGAGTTTTTTGGAAAATTCTACAAAGGCGGAGGAATGAAATACATTCCTTTCGGACAAAAAGAACAATAGGAGGATGAGAACATGGCAGCAGAAGCAGCAGGTTTAGTAGCAATCGGTGCAGGATTAGCATTTGGTTTAAGTGCTATTGCAGCAGGTATTGCAGAAAAACAAATTGGTGCAGCAGCTATTGGAGCAATGGCAGAAAAAGAAGAACTATTTGGTAAAGGATTAATCCTTACAGTTATTCCGGAAACCATTGTTATCTTTGGATTAGTTGTAGCAATTTTATTAATGGGATTAGCAGGATAATTTTCCCTTTTTTGGTGATATATTATGGGATTAGAACAAGTAAAGAGTGAAATACTCAAGGAAGCAGACAAAAAAGCTGCAAAAATAATTGCAGAAGCAGATAAAGCTAGCAAAAGCTACAAAGCTGAAGCTAAAGAAAAGCTAAAAGACTACGAAAAACAAATTGCAGAAGAGACAAAGAAAGAACTTGAAGCAATGCAGAAAAAAGAAGAAGCTGCACAGAAACTAGAAGCAAAAAAACTTACTTTTGAAGAAAAGAAAAAGGTTTTGCAAGACACTGTAGAAACAACAAGAAAAAAATTAGCTCAATTAGCAACAAAAGACAAAACAAAGCTCCTTAACAAGCTTCTTGAAAAAGCAAACAGTCAAATGACAGTTGCACACATTTATTGTAATAAAGATGACTTAAAAATCTTGAAAAGCAAAGGAAATGTTCAAGAATCAGATATTTCTGGTGGCTTAATTGTTGAAAATAGAGATAAGACAGTGAGAATTGATTACAGCTTTGACACAATCTTAGATCAAATAAGCGAAAAGCATCTGCAAGAAGTAGCTAATAAACTGTTTTGAAAATGAAAACAAACGAAGGCATGCTTAAATTAGGGGAGTACCCTTATACTTATGTTAGAACTGTCACTATGAAGAGCAAGCTCTACAAAAAAGACGACTACCATAAATTCTTAAAGATGGAACTCTCTGAAATAACAAAAACCCTTCAAGAATCAGATTACAAAACAGAAATTGATGCTTTAGCACAAGATCTTTCTGGTGTGGAATTAATAGAACACGCACTTAACAATAATCTTGTTAGAAACTTTGCAAAACTTAAGAAAATTTCTCCAGATGAAGTTGATGAACTTGTCAATTCTTATCTAAGAAGAAATGATGTTTATAACATGAAGACAATTCTTCGTGGCAAGTTTGCAAATGTAGAAAATAGTGAAATTAATAGATTATTAATTCCAGTTGGTCTTCATAAACCAGAATTTTGGACTAATTTAATCGAGAAAGAAAGTGTTGAAGAAGTCTTAAGAGCACTTCCAATAAAACCTCAGAAAAAAGAAACAGCTTTAAAGAATTTTAAGGAAACAAATTCTTTATTTTCTGTAGAAAACATGCTTGATACAGATTATTTTCAATTTATGAAAGAATTCTCACAAAGAATTCCTAAAGAAGGGGAGCTTTTTAGAGAACTTCTAGAACATGAAATTGATATAATCAACATAAAGAATCTTTTGAGATTAAAAAAGATGGGTGAAAAAGATATTGAGCAATATTTCTTTGCAGGAGGAAAAGTATTTGGAAAAGCTAGATTAGTTTTAATGGCAACCTCTGACTTTACTGCAATTGTTGAAGCAATCAACAAATCAAGTTATAAAAAAGCATTTATTGAACATAGAGATGCTATTGCAAAACTTGATATCAGTGCTATTGAAAACGCATTAGATAAATTTTTACTTAAAAAATCAACTTTATTATTACATCAAAATCCATTAACTGTTTCAGTTATCTTAGGATTTATGTATGCAAAAGAAATTGAAGTCAAAAACCTAAGAATGTTAGTAAAAGGTAAACAACTTGGTTTAGAAGAAGACTTTATTGAACAACAATTGGTGATATAATATGTTTCAAATAGTAGCTTTAGGAAAATCAGAATTTTTGCTTGGCTTTAGATTGGCAGGCATTCATACTATTGAAACTTCAGAAGATCCTCGAGAGGATTTTGACAAAATAATGCAAAACCAAGAAATTGGTATAATAATCACAGATGAATTCACAATGGAATCACTTCCAGAACATTTTAGAGAAGATGTTGAAGCAGCTGTTAAACCAGTTACTGTTGTGGTATCTACATCTTCTTCATCTCAAGATACCTTGAGAAAAAAGATCAAAAAATCTATTGGAGTAGATCTGTGGAAAGATTAAGATTATAATTAAAGAATAAGGTGAGGAAATAATGGCAAGAAGAAAAACAGTCAAAAGAAAAACAATTTCAAGAAAAAAACCAGCAAGATCAACTAAAAGAAAAGTTAGTAAAACTTCTAAACTTTCTGCTAAGAAAGCAAGAAGTCCAAAGACTTCTGTGACAACTAAAACAGAATCAGTTTCTGAAGGAGTTCTTTACAGAATTGCAGGTCCAGTTGTTGTTGCAAAAGGAATGAAAGCAAGAATGTATGATGTTGTTAGAGTAGGTCATGAAAAACTTATGGGTGAAGTTATTCAATTAGATGGGGACAAAATTATTATCCAAGTTTATGAAGATACTTCTGCCATTATGCCAGGAGAACCAGTTATTAATATTGGTAGACCTCTCTCAGTTGAACTTGGCCCAGGACTATTAACATCTATTTATGATGGTATTCAAAGACCATTACCAGTTCTAGAAAAAGAAATGGGAACTTATATTGAAAGAGGAGTTGATGCTCCAGGTCTTGATCAAAATAAAAAATGGGCTTTTAAAGCAATTGCAAAAAAAGGAGATAAATTAAAACCAGGCGCAATCATTGGAGAAATTGAAGAAACCCCGGGATTTATCCATAGGGTTATGATTCCACCAAATGTTTCTGGTACTGTTAAAGAAATTAAATCAGGATCATTTAATGTAAATGATATCATTGGAAAATTAGACAATGGCCACGAATTAAAACTTAAACAATATTGGCCAGTAAGAGTACCAAGAATGGTTAAGAAGAAATTCGCACCAAGTATCCCATTAATTACAGGACAAAGAATTTTTGATGTGTTCTTCCCATTAGCAAAAGGCGGTGTAGCAGCTATTCCAGGTCCATTTGGAGCAGGAAAAACAGTTTCACAACAGCAACTAGCTAAATGGTGTGACGCAGAAATTATTGTTTATATTGGATGTGGTGAGCGTGGAAATGAAATGACAGAAGTATTAACAGAATTCCCACACTTAAAAGATCCAAAAACAGGAAAACCATTAATGAATAGAACAGTTCTTATTGCAAACACATCAAACATGCCAGTAGCTGCAAGAGAAGCTTCTGTATACACAGGAATTACAATTGCAGAATACTTTAGAGATATGGGTTATGATGTTGCTTTAATGGCAGACTCAACTTCTAGATGGGCAGAAGCTATGAGAGAAATTTCATCTAGGCTAGAAGAGATGCCAGGAGAAGAAGGTTATCCAGCTTACTTAGCTACAAGATTAGCAGAGTTTTACGAAAGAGCAGGAAGAGTTACACCTTTAGGAACAGATAATCAAGGTTCTGTCTCTGTTATTGGAGCAGTAAGTCCTCCGGGAGGAGATTTCTCAGAACCAGTTACACAAAATACACTTAGAGTTACAAAAACTTTCTGGGCACTAGATGCAAAACTTGCTCAGAGAAGACATTTCCCAAGCATTAATTGGCTAACAAGTTACAGTTTGTACTTAAATGCATTAGCACCTTGGTACAAAGAAGAAGTTGCTAAAGATTGGCCAGATCTTGTCCAAGAAATGATGAAACTTTTACAAGAAGAAGAAAAATTAATGGAAATTGTGCAATTAGTAGGAAGCGACGCACTTCCAGACAAACAACAGATCACTTTAGAAGTTTCAAGATTAATCAGAGAATTCGTTTTACAGCAAAATGCTTTCCATGATGTTGACACTTTCTGTCCAATGGAAAAATCATATCTTTTAATGCAAACAGTTCTTAAATTTGGAGAACTAGCATCAAAAGCATTAGAAGAAGGCAAAAGAGTTAAAGAAATTGTCAGCATTTCATCAAAAGACAAAATCTCAGATGCAAAGTTCGAAGAAGATTATGAAAAAATCTTAACAAATGTCCAAAAAGAAATGGCAGCAGAACTTGCAAAATTAAAAGCATAATAAAGGTGATCAAAAAATGAAAGAATACAAAACAATCACTAGAGTTGCTGGACCACTTGTTTTCGTTGAAAAAACAGAACCAATTGGATACAGTGACATGGTTAAAATCGCATTACCAGATGGTACAACAAAAAATGGTCAAGTACTTGATACTTCTGACGACATGGTTGTTGTTCAGGTTTTCGAAGGAACAACTGGAATTGATAAAGATACTAGAGTTAAATTCCTAGGAGAAACACTAAAACTAAATGTTAGTGGAGATATGCTTGGAAGAATCTTAAATGGTTCAGGAAAACCAATTGATGGTGGCCCAGATGTTATCCCAGAAAAAAGAATGGATATTATTGGTGCAGCTATCAATCCTTACAGTAGAACAAGCCCAGCAGACTTTATTCAAACAGGGATTTCAACAATTGACGCAACAAACACATTAGTTAGGGGACAAAAACTGCCAGTATTCTCTGGTTCAGGTCTTCCACACAATGAAATTGCTTTGCAAATTGCAAGACAAGCAAAAGTTGTTGGTCAAAAAGAAAAATTCGTTGTAATCTTCGCAGCAATGGGAATAACAAATGAAGAAGCTCAATATTTTATGAAAGATTTCGAAGAAACAGGAGCTCTTGATAGGTCTGTAGTTTTCTTAAACTTAGCAGACGATCCAGCAGTTGAAAGATTAGTTACACCAAGAATGGCTTTAACAGCAGCAGAATATTTAGCATTCGAAAAAGACATGCACGTATTAGTTATCTTAACAGACTTAACAAACTATTGTGAAAGTTTGAGAGAGATCGGAGCTGCTCGTGAAGAAGTTCCAGGTAGAAGAGGATACCCAGGTTACATGTATACTGATATTGCATCATTATATGAACGTGCAGGAATGGTAAAAGGTAAAAAAGGATCTGTTACACAAATCCCAATTCTTACTATGCCAGGCGATGATATTACACATCCAATTCCTGACTTAAGCGGCTACATTACAGAAGGACAAATAGTATTGTCTAGAGAACTACACAGAAAAGGTATTTATCCACCAATTGATGTTCTGCCCTCACTATCTAGATTAATGAATGCAGGTATTGGTCCAACAAAAACAAGAGAAGATCACAAAAATGTTTCTGATCAGCTTTATGCTAATTACGCAGAAGGAAGAGATTTAAGAGGTCTTGTAGCAATTGTTGGAGAAGAAGCATTATCAGCTAGAGATTTAAGATTACTTAAATTCGCAGATGCTTTTGAAGACCAATTTGTAAGACAAGACAAAAGAGAAGACAGAACAATCCAAGACACTTTAGGAATTGGTTGGAAATTATTTGGTCCAATCCCAAAAAGCGAATTGATCAAAATCAAAAGAGACTTTAGAGACAAATACTATGTTGAATCTAAGGAATCCAAAGCAGCAGCAAAGGCAGAAGCTAAAGAAAACAAAGAAACAGAAGAAAAAACAGAATAGATAACAACAAAAAACAAAGAAAATGGCAGACAACATTGTTCCAACAAGAAGCGAGTTAATGAAACTCAAAAATAGGATTAAATTAGCTAAATCTGGGTATAATTTACTTAAGAAAAAGCGAGATGGTTTAATCCTAGAGTTTTTCGAAGTCTTAAAAAGAGCAAAAACACTTAGAAAAGAATTAACAGAAGAATATACCAAGGCATTGAAAGCTGTTAATATTGCAAGAACTGTTGAAGGAGATATCCAAATCAAAAGTATTGCAATGGGTGTACGTGTTAAACCAGAAATTCACTTAATCCAAAAAAACATCATGGGTGTTGTTGTTCCAAAGATCGAAGCAAGAATGGAAAAAACAGCTGATCGAGGCTTTGGATTAAATGATAGTTCTGCAATGATAGATGAAGCATCTACTGCTTTTGAAAATGTTGTTAGAAAAGTTATTGAAGCTGCTGAAGTTGAAACAACAATGAAAAAACTTCTTGATGAAATTGAAAAAACAAAAAGAAGAGTAAATGCTCTTGAATTCGCAGTTATTCCAAGATTAAATGATCAAAAGAAATACATAGTTCTAAGATTGGAAGAAATGGAAAGAGAAAACGTATTCAGATTAAAAAGAATTAAGAAGTAACTTCTATTTTTTACCCTTAAATCACCAAAATCTTTTTAAATTAATATATATAATCTTATAATTTATGGTTAAAAAGTGTATTATATGTGGGGATCCAGCTATATTAATGATTAAAGATACTAGCGATTTCTACTGCAAAGAATGCGCTGAAGATAGTTTTGCAGATCTTTCTTATCTTGTAAAAGTAGAGGAACAAGCTAAACGATTGAAGAAATTAATTGAAGCAAAACAACAAGATGAGTTCTTTGATAAACCAAATGAAAAAACATTAGAGTAAACAACAATGAATTCAAAAGAAATAATTTCTAAATATAAACTTGACAAATCCACATGGACATTTAAAGGCTTTCATGCAATTCTCCATACCTTCTTTCCAGTTGCAGCAGGAGCTTTAATTGGCCCAACAAAACATTATGGTTATGAATTTGCTATGGGTTTATTCTTTGCAAAAGGAGATTATGTTAATTGGTATTGGCATGATGATAGTATGAATAAAATAAGAAAGAAAATTATAGAAGAAGTTAATTCTAATCCACATTTTCTAAAAGAATTAAGAAAAAAATGGCTTAGTTTCCAAGACAAACATGATGCATACATGGCAAAACTTGAGAAAATAAACTTTGAAGAGTTAAATGACAAAGATTTATTAGATCACTATGATAACTTACATAATGCATATTGTGATTCATATGGAATTTCTATGGCTCCAGTAGATGCATTTTCAATGTATTCAGCAGACTTTCTAGAACCTCTATTTATGCAAATTCTAGAGAAGAAGAATAAAGCAGAATTATTTCATAATTATTATCCTATATTAATGAGTCCAATAGATAAATCCTTTATTACAGAGGAAGAGGAAGATTTATTGAAGATTCTAATCAAAAAAAGAAAAGGGAAAGATATTCAACCATTGTTAGAAGAACATCAACAAAAACATTTCTGGATTACTAACAATTATGCCATCCAAATAAAACAAGATGTACAATTTTTCAAAGACAAATTACTAAAATTACACAACAAAATAAAAGAACCAGAAAAAGCCCTAAAAAAAGCAGATAAACATATTGAAAACACTAAAGCTCAAAAACAAGAAATAATCAAAGAACTAAAATTAGACAAAGAATTTCTAAATTTAATAAAAATCTCAGAATTATTTGCATATATGCAAGACCAAAGGAAAAAAAGAGTTACTATGTGTAATCATTACCAAAGATTATTTTTTGAACAAGTAGGTAAAAGACTAAAAATCCCAGTTGAAGAAATGGAAAATACTGTTTATCCAGAATTAAGAGAAATGTTAATTGATAAGAAGTTTGATAGAAAAAAACTACAATCAAGAAGAAAACATTCATTGTGCATTTTTCCAAAAGGAAAATGGGAAGTGTTTGATGGAAAAATTGTAGATGAAATTTATGAACAATTATTTGAAGTAAAATCAGAAGGAATTGAAGAACTACAAGGTACAGTAGCATCCAAGGGTCTAGCAACTGGTAAAGTAAGACTTATTTACAAAATAAAAGATATGGAACACATGCAAAAAGGCGAAATTATAATATCTTCAATGACAAGGCCAGAAATGGTTGTTGCAATGAAAAAAGCAGCCGCAATCGTAACAGACGAAGGCGGAATAACCTCTCATGCAGCCATTGTATCTAGAGAATTAGGTATTCCATGCATCCTAGGCACTAAAATAGCCACAAAAGTCTTCAAAAATGGAGACATAGCAGAAGTAGACGCTAATAATGGGATAGTTAGAAAATTAAATTAAATATTATGAACTAACTAATTCAAGAAGTTCTTCTCCATATTTCATTATTTTTGTAGGGCCCAAGCCATGTACATTTTCTAGCTCAGTCATTGTCATTGGTTTTTTCTGAGCTAGATCTATCAAGGTTTTATCGTGCATTATCATGAATGCAGGAATACTTAATTCATTACTTAATGACTTTCTCCAATCTCTAAGCCTTGTTACAATATCTGTAGATTGTTTAACATTAGTTCTTGTTTTTACTTCAATGGGATTTAAATCTAGTTTTTTTGATTCCATTATTTTTAACATTTCATCTGTTATGAAATTAGTTGGTTTATTACCTGAATAAGTTAGATATAAGCTGTTCCTTGCTCTGCTCATTGCAACGTAAAATAATCTTCTTTCTTCCTCTTCTTTATCATATTCATCTACTTTTACCATGTCTATTACAGGATGTTCGCTTCCTTTGCATGGGAAATTAACTCCATTGCACCCAATTACAAAAACCATCTTTGCTTCCATACCTTTAATTGCATGTATTGTTGCAAGTGTTATATCATTCTCTCCTGCTATAGTACTTCTTCTTATTTCATCACTTTTTACAACGTGTTTTATTCCTCTAAATTTCATTATATGTGAGAGTTCATTTAATTGTCTATTTGTTCTCGCTAATACAAAAATCTCATTTCTTTGTAAAGAAGAAGCAATAATTCTTTGTATTACAAATTCAAATTCAGAATCTTCTGAGCTAAATTTTAATAATTTAATATCATTCTCTCCTTTTATTGTCGATTCAAGATCTTTTAATCTCATATTTTTTATTGAGTTATTAATAAGTTCAACTATGTGCGTTATTGATCTATAATTCATTGTTAATGTGATTATATCACAATTAGGATATTTCTCTTCAAAACCAAGAATATATTTTATATCAGATCCTCTCCATCCGAATATTGACTGTCTTGGATCACCTACACAAAATATGTTTTCTGGTGAGAGGATATCAATAAGTTTTATTTGCGTTGAATTAATATCTTGATATTCATCTATAAGAACATGATCAAATTCAGGAACTATTTCTTTGTTTTTTTCAAAAAAGTTAATAGTATCAACTAATTGATCAGCAAAGTCTCTTAGTCCATGTTTTTCCATATAATCTTCAATAAAATTACAAACACCAAATACTAATTTAGCACTCTTTGCATGCTTTTCATCAGAAACTACAAAAGAAGATTCTAGGATTGGTTTATTCTTAAACTTAAAATAATCTCTGATAAAAAAGCAATCATTCATAAATATATTAATAAGTTGTTCATATGTTCTTCCTCTTTTTTGAGCATCACTAAAATATATATCTATTGCTTTATTTGCATCTGAGTTTAGACTGGATAATGCTTTTTTAGTCATGACAATTTTATCTCTGTAATTAATAACTCTAACAATTTTATTATAAATTTGATTATTATATTTTCTAAGGATTTTCTCACAAAATGAATTAAAAGTTTCTACTCTAACAGATTCAAGTTCTCTAACATTAGCAATGCGTTTCATCATTTCTTGCTTTGCTTTTCTAGTAAATGTTATTGCCAATACTTTTTCCGGATTAACAGAACGATATTTCACTAAAAATTCAACTCTTTTTGTTAATACAGTAGTTTTTCCAGAACCCGCCCCCGCAATGCATAATATATGTTTATTATTGCTTATTATTGATTTCTTTTGCTCATCATTGTATTTAGAAAGAAAACTACCAAGGGCTTCAAACAATCTTTTATCTTCTTCTGTTATTATTGTTTGAGTTTCCTTGAAATTAAATGCAAGCTTTCTTTTATACAATTCAGGTTGAAGAATTTCACTATTCCCTTTTATACTTAATTCCATAACTTTCCAAAACTTATTGCCACTTACAGAACCCATCTGAATCATACCATTCAGAATAAGACTATCTATCATTCCTTCTATTTCACTTTTATCATAAGCAAGACTTCCAAATGTTTCCTTAAGGTATAATTTATTCCTAGCTATAGAATCATTCTTTTCATTACCTTGCAAAAAGTCAATTAACAACTTCTTTCCAACACTAAATGGTATCTCCTGCAGTGCTTTTAATACAAAGAGATAATCAAGATCTTTCTCACTCATAAAACAACAGGAAAATCGAGGATTTAAGAAGTTTATGTTAGTTAGTTAGCAGAAATACTACCAATAATGGAATAGTTAGAAAGTTAAATTAAGCAACTTCTCTTTGATAAGGAAAATCATTGTTATAATCAAACTCGGAATCAGCATCTTCTAATTCATCTTTATTTAATAAAATAGGATCACAAACAGTCATACCTGTTTTTGCATCTAATTGAACTAATTTAACTATGCCTTCACCATCTTTTCCAAAATATCCAGGGGCAGTAAGGCCATCAACAAAAAACATCCTTTTTCTTAACTCATTACATTCTTCAATTGATAATAGTCCATCTAAAAATCCTCTGGGAGTATGAGGGTTATCAAGATATAGTTGATTTTGACTAGAACTTCCAATTAATACTCTCTCTTGGTAAGTTAAAAGTTTACTCGCATCAATACCTTTTTTTATTTCTTTAAATGGGTCATATTTTCTTTCAAATGGAAAGTTTCTACTTAAATCTTCCATTGTCCCACAATAATTCATGTCTTTTTTATTTAACAATCTAGGATCCCATAATGTTTCTCCATGTGTTTCGCCTTCTTCTAAATCAAGTCTAGGCAAAGACATTAAACCTCTATTACTTCCATCTTTTGTTAATAGTTCCTTTCCCCAATAAAAACCAACACAAGCATAGCTTTCCAACATTTCTCTTGCTCTTTGACAATCATCAGCACTTAAAACACCATCAACTACAGCGATTGGAGTGTAAGGCATTTCTTCATATTTCATCTCGACTGTACTTGCCACTAATTTATGTTCCTGGGCTGTTAATAAATCTGAGATCCTCTCTAATCCAGAAAATTCTTCCAAAATCCTAGTTTTTAGCTGTGCTTCCACCATTTTCTCTAGTATTCACCCTACCTATTAAAGACTTTCTAGCTGAAATTCTACAAAAACGCAGTATATGGACAAAACTATAAAAACTAGACCATATTATACTCTTTCTAATCATTAATTGGAGGCTTTAAAATGACAACTTGGGTATATCTACAACGTAAAACACATTGCTACCTTAGTCCATATATTGAAATTATAGGCAAAGTCTATTCATCTACTGCAAAACCAGTATGGTTTGGGAAGTCATTTGAGGATTATTTTGTAACATATACAAAAGGAGTTCTAACTTGGTATGGTAAAAAAGAAGTAATTGATGATCTTTACACTTCTGTATCAGCTAAAGTAATTGAAAATCCATCTTATCTAAACGAATCTTATGAAAAATTCAAAATAGAAATAAAAAAACTAATGCAAATATCAGAAAAAATTCACAAACTGAATTTTAAAAATCTAGATAACAAAGAACTCTGGAATCTTTACAAAGAATACATTGATTCATATGAAATTGCAACAGTATATGGTGAACCTTTACCCTTAGTTACAAAAGATATTGTTCTTCAACATATCAAAAAGCAACTTAAAAATGAAAGAAGCATTGTTAATGAGATAATTAGTGTATTATCAACACCTTCGCAAAAGTCATTTATTAGAAAAGAGGAAGAAGATCTATTACAAATTGCAATCAAGATACAAGAACAATCTTTAGAAAATGATTTCGAAGAAAATAAAGAAATTATGAAAGAATTACAAGCACACCAAGAAAAATATTGCTGGATTCCTTATGATTATGGTGTCCAAACTTGGGATCTTAATCACTTCATAACTACTTTAAAGAACATTCTAAAAAAAGACTGCAAAACAGAACTAGAAAATAAACTTAATGAATTCAAAGATCTTGAAGAAAAACAAAAAACTATAATAAAAGAACATAAAATAGAAAAACCACTACAAGAACTCTTTGAATATGTAAAACTAGCTACTTATATGATGGATCATAAAAAAGAATTATTTACAAAATCTCATTATTTAATTATTCCATTATTAGAAGCAATTGCTTTTAGATGCAATACAAACAGTATATTATTGAGATTTATGAATCATAAAGAAATTGAAGATGCTTTACTAAACAACAATATTATCCAAGAAGATGAATTAAAACAAAGATTCAAACTAAGTGTATGTATTTGGGATAAAGATGGAAACACTTCTTACTTAGACCACAAGAAAGTCAGACAATTCATAAAAGAAAAAATCGATGATAATCCAGAAGAAGAACCAGGTACTAAATTACACGGAACTTGTGCATCTGTTGGAAAATGTAAAGGCAGAGTTAAAGTTGTAATGAGTCCAATGCACATAACAAAAATAGAAGAAGGTGATATCTTAATTGCCCCAATGACTTCTCCAGATTATGTTATTGGAATGAAAAAAGCAGGAGCTATTGTAACAGACGAAGGAGGAATTACCTGCCATGCAGCAATTGTATCTAGGGAATTAAGAATACCTTGTGTCGTCGGCACACAAAAAGCCACCAAAACCTTCCAAGATGGTGATTTAGTCGAAGTAAATGCAAACCATGCATCAATAAGATTAGTTGAAAGAAAATGAAATTTGTTACACCATTCAAAAGACATTATACAACTCAATATGCAGACGCTTTCTTAAACACAGTAGTTTTTGATCTAAAAAGAATACTTGGAAAAGCATTCACAGTCGGAATTTATTACCCACACCAACATAATGAGTGCTTTACAATTAAAGAAGATGAATTAGAAAATTTTATTCAGGATATCTTAAGCAAGTTTGCAAAATCAAAAGATACTTTTGAGAAATTTGAAAGAATATTACACCTATATGGCCAAAAATATGTTCAAGTTGCAAAAGACATTTCTAATTTAGAATTAAATAAAGACAATTTAAAGAAAAACTACTTTAATTATGTCCAAATATGGATTGAATACAATTCATATCTATGGTTTAGCTTTATAATGAATGAGAGAATCTCTGAAAAAGTCAGAAAACTAATAGAAGAGAAATGCGAAACATTAGAATTAGACAAATTAAAATACATTAATGCAATCTTTACACCACCAGAAAAAACAGAAATTGCAAAATTAAGAGAAAAGATCCTAGAAAACAAAGAACTATGGCTTCAAGATGACAAATTAAATGAATTAACAGAAAATTACTCTTGGCTTTCCTGTATGGACTTACAATTCAAGCCATGGGATAAAGAAGATATGAAAAAGTTTGTTGAAGAATTAAAACCAGTCAATGAAATTGAAGTAATTCCATTAGAACAAGTATACAAAGATCTTGGTTTAACAGACGAGGAAGAAAAATGGTTTTTTATTCAAAACAGACTATCTTTTATCAAAGATGTTAGGGATGATTACCGACGAGAAGCAGTATTATATTCTAGAACTCTCTACAATAGAATTGCAGAAGAATTCAACATAGATTTCGATGACTTAATCTACATGACAATCGAAGAAACTTTCAAATTAATAGACGAT